>JAAIGF010190274.1_pt1 | contig 48574 bp, 38 predicted proteins | sample 6487441 | NCBI WGS metagenome assembly JAAIGF01 (sample SAMN13974129, study PRJNA590717) | phyllosphere metagenome | biome: pepper field; feature: multiple bacterial spot infested pepper fields; material: pepper leaves; isolation source: leaves from pepper fields | host: Capsicum annuum ...
TGCCAATCTCGATGCGGATGGCGAAGCCGCCGTGATCAGAGCAATCGCATCTATTCGAGAGCGAAAAGGTATTGCCATTGTCGTTGCGCACCGGCCAAGCGCGATTGCAGCTACCGATTATGTGCTGATGATGGAGGAGGGCAGGATGCGCTCCTTTGGCCCGCGTGATGACGTTCTTTCAAAGGTTTTGAAACCCGCCGCGCCCACGGCCAAGGCAGGTTCCTACAATATTTCTGCCCAAACGCTGTCTCCGCTGCGCGTCGTTGCCGAGATCGGCCAGCGGGCTGGCGGTATGGAAGCAGTGAAGGAGGATGCGGATGCGAAAATCTGATCCTGATTTTTTGGTGTCCAAATCTATTCGAACACACCTGCTTGCAGCACTTGTCGTGAGCTTCTTCCTTGTTGGAGGCGTCGGTATCTGGGCCGCAACCGCGAAGCTTTCCGGCGCCGTGGTCGCCTCCGGGCATCTGGTGGTGGATAGTTATGTGAAGAAGGTTCAACACCCGACAGGCGGCGTCGTCGGTGAAATTCTGGTGAATGAAGGGGATCATGTCGGTGCGGGTCAGGTCGTCATGCGGCTGGATGCTACACAGACTCGCGCGAACCTTGCCATCGTTTCCCGTCGGCTGGACGAATTGTCCGCCCGACGGGCGAGGCTGGAAGCCGAGCGTGACGATCAACAGGTGCTCACTTTTCCGCAAAGCCTTGTCGATCGGCGGAGCGACCTTGATGTTGCTGCGGCTATGCAGAGTGAAACGAGGTTGTTTCAATCCCGAAAGACCTTCCGCGAAGGACAAAAGGCCCAGCTGAATGAGCGTATTGCGCAATTTCGACACGAGATCGAAGGCCTGAAAGCGCAGGAGGTTGCTTATGACCAAGGGCTTTCCGTGCTTCAGGCCGAAATTGGATCGCAGAGAGGGTTGCGCGATCAGGGCGTTGTTTCCGTACAGCGGTTGAACAGCCTTGAAACGCAGGCGGCTACATTCGGTGGGGAGCGAGGTGAGAAGATTGCCTATCAGGCTCAGGCTGCTGGCCGCGTTTCCGAAACACGCCTGCAAATCATCCAGATCGATCAGGAACTTAAGACGGAAGTTGGCCGGGAACTCAGGGAAATCGAGGGTCAGATGGGGGAGTTTGCGGAGCGCAAGGTGGCCGCACAGGATCAGCTGATGCGTGTCGATATCGTGGCTCCGCAGGCGGGTGTTGTGCACCAGATGGCCGTGCATACGGTAGGCGGCGTCGTGACACCTGCCGATCCCATCATGATGATCGTGCCGGAAGGAGATGATCTTGCGCTGGAGGTGCAGATCGCACCGAAGGATATCGATCAGCTTCAGCTTGGGCAGGAAGCGTTGCTGCGCATGTCGTCCTTCAATCAGCGTGTCACGCCGGAAGTCAACGGGCATATCGTGCGAATAGCACCGGATCTGACAGTGGATCAGCGCACCGGCCAGTCCTATTACCTCGTCCGCCTTGTGGTCAATGACGTAGAACGGGCGAAGCTCGGTGGTCTCGCTTTGCTTCCCGGCATGCCTGCCGAAGCCTTTATTCGTACCAGCGAAAGAACCGCGCTTTCCTATATTCTCAAGCCGCTGACGGATCAAATTACCAGAGCATTCCGTGAAGAATAGTCGTCGGTTAGTGTGGTCTAATATGTGTCGTGGCTCGGGATTTTCTTGACTTATGATGCACAATCAAAAGGAACCGGTGCCGTTCCTTCGCGTTATAGCGCCGTGAAACAATTACGTGTGCCACAATAGAAGGCACCAGGAGGCATCATGCTGAAGGTAATTCAAGTTGCGGGACTTGCCGTTACTATGGCGGTTTCAAGTGTAGCCATGTCGGGCTTTGCCCAGGCACAGGACGTAGAACTGCGGCTTGGACCGGATGGCGTTCGCCAGGTTATCCGTGACCGCGACTCCGACCGCCGTGGCCCGCCTCGCATGCGGGGTTGCAGTGAACGCGAGGCGCGCGCTGCCGCTCGAGATTCCGGCCTGCGTGATCCCGAAGTCGTCCGCGTGACCCCCCGTCGCGTCGTCGTGCAAGGCTACACACGCCGTGGCTCCGATACGATCACCTTCGCCAACGAGCGTGGTTGCCCGGAAATCTGAGTTTAAGACATTCAAGAAAAAGGCCCGTCTTTGGCGGGCCTTTTTGCGTTGTTAGGAGGTTTTCATGATGTCTTGCCAGGCATCATAGGCTGACAGAACCGTTTCCATCTGCGCCGTATGTCCCGCGATGAAGTCCGGGCCGTAGATGGTTTCATCGGGATATTCCGTGATCAGCGTCATCGGCACATCGTGGCGATCATCCACAGAAGCGAGACAAGGAAATCCGTTGATGATGCGAAAGCCGGTTTCGCCAGCGTGAATTTCATAAAGCGCGATCTGGCGGTTATTGTATTCCAAAAGACCCGGAATGGCGCCTAGGTGCTTCGTGACGCGGTCGAGCAACGTTTCGGCCTGGTTTTCCCAATTCCTGTGATACCGCGCAATCAGGAAAAACCCTTTCGGCACCGTCCACATGGCAAAGTTCCGTGGCACGTAACCCGAGAGCGGGCGCGTCCATTCATGAGACGGATAACCGTGCAGGTTCACATGCAAAAGCGCACCGCTCAGGCTCTGTGCCTGAAAGCGGATTTCCTTCTCGTTGATGAAGCCGCTCGCGGTCTTTTCTGTGCGATATTCCAGATCGTCACCCAGCGCGGTATAGCGTGCGGCGTGGTGCATATGTCGCGGATTATCCTTGCACAGGCGCTGATGCAGCGCGTAACCGTCAGGATTTTCCAGTGGCGAGATGGTGAAATGCGCGCCGTCTTTTTGTGAGAGAAGCTTTGCTGCACGCAACGCACCGGCAACGCCGGTCGTCTCATTGGCGTGCTGACCGCCGCTGATCATCACGGCGCTGTCGGAACCGCTGCGATAGCGTCCGTTCACCGTGCGGCCCGAACGCGTCTTTGCGTGAAAGCTTTCGCCCTCGATGCTTGCGAGCTCGTTCTGGATTTGAGCGTGAGACAGCGGCTGGCCGGCGCTATCCGTGCTCTGCTCCGGTCCATCGGTAAACCCGCTAGACAGTGGGCGCAGCTCCACGCGAACCGAAATTTCGCCAATCGACTGGATGATTTCAGGCACGATCTGACCGGGCTTCAGGCCACGATCGCCAAGTGGTCGACCGGACTTTTTCTGGAAGAACTCCAGAAGCGAAAAATAGAAATCCTCGTGCAGGGCTTCGCGCAGGCTGGTACGCTCATCGCCCACATGCAGCATTTCATCGGCTGCGGGATGAGTGACGCGGATGTTCAGCTCTTCGAAATAAGGCTCCGTTTCACCCCACGGGTAGGTGGTGATGGCATCCATCGTTTCGGTAAACAGTGCTTCGTAATCCGTTTCGATCCTGCCACTCTCGGTGCCGCGCGTCAGCCATCCCGTCGGTGAAACGCTTGTTTCACCTGCAAAATCCGCATGGACGCGGTTGGGTACGGGCACGGTGATCTTCTTTTCGTCGCCGGCGCGCGTTTTCAAGAGAACGTCGTAATGAAACGCGTCGTCCCGCCGTCCGAGGAAGCTAATCTCGCGCTCGCCAACCATCGCCGCCAGCGGATAGGCTTCCAGGCGGAAGCGGTTCTCCGGGGCGTTTTGATGCACCGGGTAGTGGATTTCGATGGCAACGATATCCGAAAGATCGATGTCCTCGATAAAGGCATGGACCAGCGGCTTGTAGGCGCTGAAGATGCGGGCTTGAACGCCTTTTTCAGCCAGTTGCCTCTCGGCGTCCAGACGGCTTTCGCGGTCGTCGAAAGTCCAGGCCTGAAGGCTCTCGCCTTGTTTTGCTTCGGCAACGAGCTTGTCCAGTGTGCGTTCGAAACGCTTTTCGAAAATGACGGTCATTTGCTTATCTCGATGTTCTGCCGGTGGGGTCGAGGCTGTCGCGCAGCCAGTCGCCGAGGAGGTTGAGGCCAAGCACGGTCAGGAGAATGGCAAGGCCGGGGAAGACGCTGACCCACCATGCGGTTTGCAGATAGGTGCGGCCATCTGCCAGCATTCCGCCCCAGCTGGGGATCGTCGGGTCCACGCCCATGCCGAGGAAGGTCAGGCTACTTTCCAGAAGAATGTTGTTGGCGACGTTCAGCGTCATCAGCACGATGACCGGGCCGACAAGGTTCGGCAGCAAATGCTGGAAGATGATGCGCCAGTCCTTCACGCCGATGGCGCGGGCGGAGAGGATGAATTCGCGTTCTCGCAGACTAAGGACCGAGCCGCGCACGAGGCGCGCATATTGCACCCACTGCGAAACGATCAGCAGAATGATCGTGTTCGTCAGGCTACCGCCGACAATGGCGATGAAGGTGATGGCAAGCAAGATGAACGGCATGGCGAGCTGGATATCGGCAAAGCGCATGACCAGCATGTCCCAAAAGCCGCGATAATAGCCCGCGACCAGACCGACGACCACGCCGAAGACGACACCGCCAATGACGGATGTGAAGCCGACGAGAAGCGAAATCTTGCCGCCTGCAACGACGCGCGCCAGCACGTCACGGCCCAGCGGATCGGTACCAAAAGGGTGGGCGGCATTGGTGAAGGGCTTCGCCAAGCGGGCCATCAGGTCTATCTTTTCGGCACCGCCTGGGAAGAGGATATCCGAAAACAGCACGGCAAGGCAGATAATCGTCGTCAGCGACGCGCCGACGATGAATTCGAAGCTGGAGAAACGCGAAAGGCGTGTGGTGCGGGCAGCCATGGCGATTACTCCGTGCGAATGCGGGGATCGATCAGGCCATAGGCTATATCGATCAGAAGATTGATGCCGACGATCATCAGCGAGAGAACGGTGATGACGCCTTGTAGGACCGGATAATCACGCGCACCGACCGCGTCGAAGGCAAGTGTGCCGAGGCCCGGCCAGTTGAACACGCGCTCGATGACGACGATACCGCCGAGAAGGCCGCCGAACTGGATGCCGAAATAGGTGATGAGCGGAATGGCGCAGTTGCGCAGCGCATGCTTGTAGAGAACCTTGTTCTCGCTCAGGCCCTTGGCGCGCGCGACCATGATATATTGCGACCGCAGCGTATCGAGCATGGCGGTGCGCACGAGGCGGACATTCGTGGCCGTCAGGATCACGCCCATCGTCACCGCTGGCATGATGTAGCTCGCGTAACCAACCATGCCGCTTGGCGGCAACCAGCCGAGCGTGATCGAGAACAGTAGCACCAGCATGATGGCGAGCCAGAAATTCGGGAAGGAAAGCCCGAGCAGCGAGAGAACACGGATGATCTGGTCGGCTGTCTTGCCGCGAGATGTCGCCGCCTTGATGCCGAGCGGGATAGACAGCGCGATGGAAACGACCATGGAGATGAAGGCGAGCAGCAGCGTGGCGGGCAGGGCATCTGCGATCAGGCGCGATACCGGCGTGCTGCCCGTGAAGCTGCGGCCAAAGTCCAGCGTCACCAGACCTTTCAGGAAGTTGAGATACTGGACGAAGAACGGCTGGTCGGTGCCAAGGGCCGTGCGAATGCGCGCCAGATCCTCTTCCGTCATGCTGCCGCCGCCCTGGAACATGGTGACTGCGGGGTCACCCGTCAGGCGGATGGCGAATGAAACGAGAAGTGTGATGGCGATGACGACGAAAATCGCCTGCAACAATCTCTTGATAAGGAAACCGGCCACGTATCTGTCCTTGGTACGAAAGCAATTCCAGCAAAAGTGTAACGCGGTTTTGCGTGCGGAATTGCGTAAAAACAAAGAGCTAGAGAGGTTTGCTTTTCGAAGAAATGCGTAACCGCTCTAGTGGTGTGACGCCGCAGCGGATTGCCGCGGCGTCAGCATTGGCGATTATTCGACGGTGACGTCTGTCAGCTTCAGGCGGTTGTCTGGCGCAGGCACGAAGCCCTTGACCTTTTTGCTGATGCCGTAGATCGCGTTGGTGTTATAAAGCGGAAGCTCGAGCGCCTTCTCGGCAGTGTACTTGCCGATTTCTTTGAGGATCTTTTCACGCTCGGCACGGTCCGTCAGCGGGCGCTGGGATTCCAGCAGCTTGTCCAGCGTTTCGTCCTTTTCGTAAGGGTTCCACTTCTCGCCGGAGTGGTACATGGAATAGGCCGTGTTATCGTAATCGAATGTCCAGCCGCCCCACTTCTGCTGGAACATCGCGCCGGTCTTGCCCTGCGGGATGATGTCGTTCAGCAGAACGTTGGTTTCGTAAGGCTTGATGGTGGCGGTGATGCCGACCATCTGGAGGTAGCTGGCAACGACCTGCGCCACTTCGTTCATCGTCGCATCATTGCCGCGAATGTCGATCTGAAGCGTAGCACCCGGCTTCACGCCAGCTTCCGCCAGAAGCTTCTTTGCACCTTCCGGATCATAAGCAACGGGCTTCAGGTCAGCATCGTAGCCGAAGGACAGGGCGCTCTGGAAGCTTGCGATTTCAGAGCCTTGGCCTGCCAGGATCGACTTGACGATGGTGCCGCGATCCACTGCCATGATGATGGCCTGGCGAACCTTCGGATCCTTGGTGATGCCATCGCGCGTGTTGAAGCGCAGCGCATCGACGGTCGGGCCGGGAACGCTGACGATTTCGAGGTTGGAATCGCCCTGCACGACCGGGATCATGCCGATTGGAATGGTCGGCGGAATGACGAGATCGACGCGGCCTGCCTGAAGTTCGGCAACGGCTGTCGCCGGCTCCGCGATGAAGCGGTATTCGAGTTCGGAAAGCTTCGGCGCACCGCCCCAGTAATCCGGGTTGGCTTCCAGCTTGATGTTGACCTTCGGCGCATAGGACACGAACTTGAACGCGCCGGTGCCGACAGGGTTGAGGTTGAAGTTGTCTTCGCCCTTTTCCTTGATGTATTTCGGTGGAACGATCATCGCACCGTAACCTGCAAGCTTCGTCAGCAAAACCGGATCAGGCGACTTCAGCTTCATGTCTACCGTGTTTTCGTCCACGATATCGACGCTGGCAATCGCCGTGTAATTGGAGCGCTGCGGGCCTTTCGCGCCTTCGTCACCCAGCAGGCGGTCAAAGGTGAACTTTACGGCCTCGGCATTGAAGGGCTCGCCATTGTGGAATTTCACGTTCTGGCGAAGCTTGAAGCGAATGCGCTTGCCTTCATCCAGCTCTTCCCAGCTTTCGGCGAGGCCGGGAACCAGCTTCAGGTCCGGTCCGCGATAGGTCAGGCCGTCGAAAATGTTGGTGGAGACGGCGGCCCACTGCACCAGAAACGTATCGATCGGATCCCAGCTGCCCGGATCCTGCGGGCTGGAAATCGTCATCTTGCCAGCGGCAAGTGCTGGCGAAGCTGCAAATGCAACGCCGGACAGCGCCAGTGCGGTGAGAGCAGCGCTCATTCCCCTTTTGATTTTTCTCATCTTCTGTTTCCTCTTCAGATGGTGTGAAAGGTGGTTCGTTCAGGCACTTCTGGCGATGAAGTGGCCCGGATTGATTTCCTCACGGCGAAGGATCGGCGGCTCATCGCCGACCTTTCGAACCGGGTTCGGAATCTCGCCTTCGATCAGCGTGCTTTTGCGCTCAACTGTCGGGTCGGCGACCGGCACTGCGGAAAGCAGGCGGCGCGTATAGTCGTGCATCGGCGTTTCGAACACCTGACGGCGGCTGCCCATTTCCATGATCTGGCCAAGATAAAGCACAGCCACGCGGTGGCTCATCTTTTCCACCACAGCCATGTCATGGCTGATGAAAAGGTAGGCGAGGCCACGCTCGGCCTGCAAATCCATGAACAGATTGATGATCTGCGCCTGAATGGAGACATCGAGCGCTGAAAGCGCTTCATCCGCGATGATGAGCTTCGGATCGGAGGCCAGCGCACGGGCAATGCAAACACGCTGGCGCTGACCGCCGGAAAATTCGTGCGGATAGCGATCCGCATGTTCCGATGAGAGGCCGACGCGCTCCAGCAATTCATCCACCCGGCGGCGAACGTCTTTGGAACCGAGGATGAGGCCGTGCGTGTTGATCGGCTCGGCGATGGAGAAACCGACCGTCTTGCGCGGATCGAGCGAGGCGAATGGGTCCTGGAAGATATATTGCACTTCCTGACGCATGCGAAACCGCTCTACCGCCGACATGCTGGAATAGGTCTTGCCGTTGAAGGAAATCTCACCGGAAAGCGAGTTCTGCAACTGCTGGATCGTGCGGCCAATCGTGGATTTACCGGAACCGGATTCGCCAACCAGCGCCAGCGTTTCGCCGGGATGAATATCGAAGCTGACATTCTGCACAGCGCTACAACGGTGTGTTGCTTTGCCGAACAGGTTCTTGCGAATGTCAAAGCGCACGAAGAGATCGCGCACCGAAAGCAGCGGTGGTACATCGTAGCGCGCTGTCTGCTGGATGCGCTCTTCGCCAACCGTCTTGGGCTCACCGTCTTGCAGAACGGTCAGCGGCATGCGCTTGGGGAAATCTTCGCCCTGAAGGCTGCCGAGTTTCGGCACGGCGGAGAGAAGCGCGCGGGTGTAGGGATGTTTCGGATTGGCGAAAATCTCGCGAACCGGGCCTTCCTCGACCTTCTTGCCTTTCCACATCACCACGACATCGTCGGCCATTTCAGCAACCACGCCCATGTCGTGGGTGATAAAGACCATGCCCATGCCGAGGTCTTTTTGCAGATCGCGCATGATGTTGAGGATCTGCGCCTGAATGGTCACATCGAGAGCGGTCGTCGGTTCGTCCGCGATCAGCAGCTTCGGGCGGCAGGCGAGTGCCATGGCAATCATCACGCGCTGGCGCATACCGCCGGAAAGCTGGTGCGGGTAACGCTTTAGCAGCGCTTCGGCATCCGGCAGGCGTACCATTTCCAGAAGCCGCCGGGCCTCAATCATTGCCGCAGCCTTGGTCAGCTTTTCGTGCAGGAGCAGCACTTCGCAAATCTGGTCACCAATGGTGAAGACAGGGTTGAGCGAGGTCATCGGCTCCTGGAAGATCATGGCGATCTCCTTGCCGCGAATGGCGCGCATGTCCTTCTGCGGCACCTTCAGCAAATCCCTTCCGTTGAACAGAATGCTGCCGGTCTCGAATTTCGCGCCCATCATGTCTGCCAGACGCATGACGGAAAGCGATGTGACCGATTTACCCGAACCGGATTCACCGACGACAGCAACCGTTCTGCCGGGTGCTACGCTGAAGGAGAGGTTCTCGACAACGCGGTTCTCACCGAATGCAACCGTGAGGTCTGAGACGGAAAGAAGCGGGCTAGAGATGTCCGTTGCGTTGGTCATGGCTGTATCTCTGCTTTGGAAAGATCTTTGTTCTGAGAAGCGGACGGCTCGATTCTTGCCAGTTCCGCACCTGCGGTTTGCATGTAACCGGCCTCCGCCAGCAACGAAATCCGCCCGGAGAGGGGTGCGCTGATCTGCGTTTCCATCTTCATGGCCTCCATGGTGCCAAGAACTTCGCCCTCTGCCACTGTCGCGCCATCGGCAATCTTCCACTGTACGAGCGTGCCGCTGAGCGGTGCCGAAACGATGTTCCGGTCAGCCGATGAGCTGGAGCCTTGCGCCGTTGGTGCGGGCGCGGGCGTTCCGAACATCGAAAGGAACTGCGCGGGGATACCAACCTCGACCAGCTTTCCATCGATCTCCAGCTTTCCGCGCACCATGTTCGCATCTTGCAGGGCTTTGGGGCGCGCTTCCGCTTCCAGCACATGTGCGAAGTCTGTCTCGATCCAGCGCGTGTGAACGCGGAAATTGGGGCTGGCAAAATCGGGATGCGCTATCGCCGCCTTATGGAATGGGAGAACCGATGGCACGCCTTCGATTGTGAACTCCGACAGCGCGCGGCGCGCGCGGGCGATTGCCTGCTCGCGGGTTGCGCCCCAGACAATCAGCTTGGCGGCAAGGGAATCGAACATGGGCGGGATCGTCGACCCGGCCTCTACACCCGTATCGAGCCGAACACCGGGGCCAGACGGTGCATGGAACGCTTCGATCTTGCCGGAGGATGGCAGGAAGCCGCGCCCGGCGTCTTCGATGTTGATACGAAATTCCAACGCGTGGCCGCGCGGTTCTGGCGTTTCCATCACTGAAATCGCGTACCCTTCGGCAATGCGGAACTGCTCGATAACGAGGTCGATACCGGTGGTTTCTTCTGTCACCGGATGCTCCACCTGAAGCCGCGTATTCACTTCAAGGAACGAGATTATCCCATTGTTACTGAGAAGAAATTCAACCGTTCCCGCGCCGACATATCCGGCCTTGGCACAGATGTTCTTCGCAGCCTGATGGATCGTTTCGCGTTGTGCATCGTCCAGAAACGGTGCCGGTGCTTCTTCGATCAGCTTCTGGTTTCTTCGCTGGAGAGAGCAGTCGCGCGTTCCGACAACCACGACATTGCCATGCCTGTCTGCAAGAGTTTGCGCCTCGATATGGCGCGGGCGGTCGAGAAACTGTTCGACGTAGCACTCACCACGCCCGAAGGCCGCGAGCGCTTCACGCGTGGCGGATTCGAACAGCTCTTCCACCTCATCCAGTTGACGCGCAATCTTCAGACCTCGTCCGCCACCGCCATGGGCGGCTTTGATGGCAATCGGCAGGCCGAATTGCTGGGCAAAGACCAGCGCCTCACGCGATGTTGCAATCGCGCCCTCGCTGCCAGCCACCAGAGGCGCGCCGACGCTTTGCGCTATGCGGCGTGCCTGCAACTTATCGCCAAGCGCTTCGATGACGTCCGGGTCCGGCCCGATCCAGATCAGCCCGGCAGCGATAACGGCTGCGGCAAACTCCGCGCGCTCGGAAAGAAAGCCATAGCCGGGGTGTACGGCATCTGCCCCGCTGCGCTTTGCAAGCGCGACGAGCTTTTCGATATCGAGGTAGCTGTCTTTCGGGCTTGCGCCATTCAACGCATAGGCCTCGTCCGCCAGCGATACGAAGAGGGCACCTGCATCTGCATCGGCATAGACGGCAACCGATTGAAGGCCGTAATCCCTGCACGCCCGGATGATGCGAACAGCGATCTCACCACGATTTGCTATGAGAACTTTTTTCATTGTTGATGCTCTGCAATATGTTTGTTTGGCAATGGCAGTTCATGAAATGCTTCGATTGCACGGAAGCGAATGCGGGCACCCGGTGGAACGCGTGCCGCAAGATCGAGGTGGTATTCGGCAACATTCCCGATCACCGGATAACCACCTGTCAGAGGGTGATCGACCAGAAACAGAACCGGTTGGCCGCTCGCAGGAACCTGAATGGCGCCATGCAGTGTTGCCTCGCTGGGTAATTCTGCGGTGATCGAGCGGGTCAGTGGCGTGCCTTCGAGACGAATGCCGACGCGGCTCGCTTGCGGCGTTACCAACCAGTCCTGCGACAGGAAGGACTGGACCGCCTCGCTGGTAAACCAATCGGTTCGCGGACCCATTACGACGTCGAGTTCTACCGTCTCTCCGGCTTTGGGGTGCGCATCCTCGGTCTTCGTTGGCGCTGGCACGATAAAGGCGTTATCGGCAGGTGCGATGCTGATCCGGTCGCCCGACTTTAAGGGTGCGGGGCCGATTTCGGCCAAGGTGTCACGCGCCGCGCTGTCGATGATGCTGGAGGCGGCAAAGCCGCCGCGAATGGAGAGATAGCTGCGCATGCCCTGCGCAGGCGGCGCTATCGTCAGCCGGTCTTCGTCATTGAGTGCCGTCGCTTTTGCGAGTTCGACCTCGATCATGTCACCATTCGCCGCTTCTATGCGGGCCATGACCAGTGCGCCGGTAATCGCGATCACGCTCTCACCGACAGCTTTAAAGACGGCACCTGCGGGAGAGATTTCCAGCGCAGGCAGGTTGATCGGGTTACCGACCGCTCTGTTTGCCTGCCTGAACGCGACGCGGTCTGCTGCGCCTGAAACGCTGACGCCGAGGCTGGCTTTGCCTTTGCGGCCCAAATCCTGAAGCAGCAATGGGAGTGGCGCGCTGAGAACCTCAAGGCATGGGCCGGATGTTTCCAGCGAGACCGATGAAGGCGATGGTTTATGGGCAGCTTGGAGCTCCTCGAATTCCTCAAGCGAAATCTGCCGGAACTTGACCCGGTATCCCGGCTGAAGAAGCGAGGCTGGCTCGCGCGCCAGATCGAACATCGGGATGGGCGTGCGCCCAATCAGCTGCCAGCCGCCCGGGCTCGCTTTCGGGTAAACGCCGCTGAATTCACCCGCGATTGCCACGGAACCTGCGGGAACATGGGTGCGGGGTGACGTGCGGCGCGGAACAGCAAGCTTTTCATCGCCGCCGGAGAGATAAGCAAATCCCGGAGCAAAGCCGGTGAAGGCCACCTTCAGATCAGAACCGGTATGGCGCGCGATGATCTCTTCAACCGACAGATTTAGAAGTGCGGCAACATCCTTAAGGTCTTCGCCATCATAAAGAACGGGGATATCGACAATCGGGCCGGGCTGCGACGAAGCCTCGCTGGAGAGACGGTCCTGCACCTGCTCGATCAAGCTTGCCGAAGGCAGGGCGAGGTGATCGAACGCGATCATCAATGTCCGTGCAGCCGGAATGATTTCCCGCACGCCCTCGATAGGCGATGCCTCCAATGCGGCGTGCAGAGCCAGCGTCTTCTCAAGGCTCTCAAGCTCGAACAACAAATGCCCGTCGCGCATGGGAAGCACGCGCAAGACAATCCTGCTCTTCTCTAATGATGTTTCGGCAGCGGTCATTACTGGCGCCCGCTGAAAGCACGGATTGCCAGTCCGGCATCCTCAAGCTTCTGGCGCACGGCCTTGGCAATCGCTACCGCATCCGGGCTGTCGCCATGCACACAGATGGACTGCGCGTCCACCTTTGTCTCCACGCCATCGATGGAGGTGACGGAGCCGGTGCGCACCAGTTGCAGCATGCGCTCTGCCACCTGTTCAGGGTCGTGAAGGACCGAACCTTTTTCTCGGCGGGAAACCAACTCACCCTTCGAAGTGTAGGCGCGATCAGCAAAGGCTTCGGAGACGACGGTCAGACCTTCAGCGCGCGCCTGAGCAATCAATGGCGAGCCGGCAAGCGCCACGAGGATGAGTTCTGGATTGATCTGCTTGATTGCACTGATGACATCCGCTGCCTGACGCGTGTCGAAAGCAATCGTGTTGTAAAGCGCACCGTGCGGCTTAACATAGGTAACGGTGGTGTCGGCGGCTTTTGCCAGACCCTGCAACGCGCCGATCTGGTAGATGACGTCACCGACGAGTTCTTCGCTGGATGGGTCCATATTACGCCGACCGAAGCCAGCAAGATCGCGATATCCGACATGAGCGCCGACCGCGACATTGCGCTCTTTCGCAGCAAGCAGCGTTTTCAGAATGCCCGCCGGATCCCCCGCATGGAAGCCACAGGCAACATTCGCGCTGCTGACGATATCGAGCATTGCCTTATCATCACCGATCTTCCAGGCGCCAAAGCTTTCGCCCAAATCGCTGTTGAGGTCGATAGAAGACAATGTGCTGCTCCTTCCATGCTCAATAAGGAAGGCGCGGTAAATCAGGCCGATGAGGATCATCGGTCGGACGTTACTTTATGTGCCCCTTATTATTTTTATGATCACGTTCTAACAATAAATGACAATCCCGTCCACATTGTTGAGCAATATTTTTGTTCCGTCCTACAAAAAAGTTTTCACATGTGTATGATCGATGGAAGCAGTGGCCGTGAAGTCGCCGTAACGTCGAAGGCGGCTTGCCTGAGCTAAAGCTCGCGAGGCATTGTCACCGACGAAGGAATCACAGGCTTTCTCATGAGCCGCAACGGGGATGGATGATGCGGCATAGTGGTGTGGCAAATGCAGAGGCGACATCGGTCGGCACACAGGAAGCCACACTTACGCTTGCCGAGATTACGGCTGGCCGCATTCGGGAACGCGTCATCTCCGGCGTTCTTCCACCCGGCAGCCATCTTTCTGAAGTAGCCCTCTGCGAAGAACTGCAGATTTCCCGGAACACTTTGAGGGAGGTTTTCCGCCTTCTCACCAAGGAAGGCGTGTTGCGCCATGAGGCGAACCGGGGCGTCTTCGTCACCACGCCCGGCATCGGCACGATTATCGATATCTACCGTGTACGGCGCCTGATTGAATGTCCCGCTATTGCCGATGCGCATGTAAAACATCCGAGCGTCGCGAAAATGCGGGAAGCGGTGCAGGCTGCCAATTCCTACCGGGCGCAGGGGGAGTGGTTGAAGGTCGGTAGTGCGGATATCGCCTTTCACTCCGCAATCGTCGAACTTTCCGACAGTCCGCGGCTTTCGGCATTTTACAGCCAGATTTCAATCGAGCTTCGCCTCGTTTTCGGCCTTCTTCGTGATCCGGAATATCTTCATGGGCCTTTCATAGAGCAGAACGCCACCATATTGGCGCATCTGGAAAGCGGCGATACGGCACAGGCTGCCCGCACGCTCGAGGATTATCTGCACCGCGCCGAGCGCTTTATTCTGGCCGCTTATTCTCGCGCCATTCCCGGCTGACCATCTTTCGCAAGCGCAACTCCTACCCACCCTGTCCCTCTGAAACGTTGCGGGAAAGAAATCACGGACAATAAGTTGAATTAGTAATTTCTAAATTTAACTGTACTAATGAAGAATAATAAAGGTGATGGTTGTCGGGAGTGCATAGCAGTGTTTGCCGTCCTGGAGTGTGTCGCAGTACAGCATGATCGCCGCGTTGTGGTTCTGGCAGCAATCATCGCGCTTGTGGGTATGGTCTCTTTCTTCCATCTTTTGCTCCGCGCGGAAGAAAGCCCCATCAAGCGCAGGCCTTACTGGATTGTTGTTGCAGCCTTCGCTTCGGGCTCGAGTGTCTGGGCAACACACTTCATCGCCATGCTGGCTTATCAGGGCAGTATCCCCATTGGCTTCGACCTGTTCTACACCTCGATTTCGGCCATTCTCGCCGTACTCGGGTTCTGGATTTGCCTTCAGTTCTTCTGGCGCAAAAACGGATCGTCCATCGCGGCGGGGTTGACGGTAACAGTAACAGTCGCCTGCATGCATTTCATGGGTATGGCGGGATTACAAGCTGCCGCCACGGTTCAATATCAACTCATGCCCATCGTGGTGGGCACCATCGTTTCCGTTGTCCAGTTTTCGCTTTCATTCTTCCTGTTCAGAAAAATCAGGTCGTGGGTTCGCGTGCCCGTGGGTGCGCTGCTCTCAATCCTTGGCGTGTTGACGCTTCACTTCACAGCCGTCTCTTCCACCATTCTTTCGCCCGATCCAAGCTTACCCGGCCCGGATATGGACGGCATGGACCGCCTCATTCTTATCGCGGCGATTACCGGCGTCACCTTCCTTATCCTCACCGTTACCGCCGTTGCAGCCCTGATCGACCGTCATCTTGTCGATCTGAAAGGTCTCGTCAACGCCACGCTGGATGGCATCGCAGTCGTGCGGGATGGCCGGATCATGGAAGTGAATACGCGCTTTGCGGAACTGTTCTGCGAGAAGGAGCTTGCGCTGCTGGGGCGCAGCCCCGATGCGCTCCTGCTGCCTGAAGATGGTTTGCCCGCAGATGCGCCGAGAGTGGCAGGCATCGAGGCCATGCCGAAACTTGGCGACAAGACCCGCCATTTCGAACTCGCCGTGCGAACCATAGAATACCGTGGCCGTCCCTGCGAGGTTCTCACGGTGCGCGATCTCACCGACAAGCGGCGCGCGCAGCGGCAGATCGAATATCTGGCACGGCATGACATTCTCACCGGCCTTTCCAATCGCTCGCTGTTCAATGAGCGCCTTGCAACACAAATCGGCAAGGCTGCGGAAGGCGAACCATTCTCCCTTCTGGCCCTCGACCTCGACAGGTTCAAAGCGGTCAACGACCTCTTCGGCCACGCGGAAGGAGACCGCGTTCTGAAGGACGTCGCAAGAATTCTGCAAAACAGTGTCCGTCCGGGCGATCTCGTGGCACGTCTGGGCGGCGATGAATTCGCTATCATGACCAGCTACAACACCACTGAGGCTGACGTCCGCGAACTGGCAGAAGGCATTCTGTCCGCCTTCAGACGCGAGATGGATTCCGTTAGCGATCCAACCGCCGTTGGCGTGACCATCGGCATCGCCATGTTCCCGCGCGATGGCGATGATAACGAGACGCTCATGCACGCAGCCGATCTCGCGCTTTACCGCGCCAAGATCAACGGGCGCGGCGTTGCTGCCTTCTACGATCCGACGATGGATCAGGAAACACGCGAACGGCGAAGGCTGGAATCCGACCTTCGCCAGGCAATCAGCCGCAACGAACTGGAGCTGCTGTATCAGCCTGTCCATTCCGTCGAAACCGGAGAGCTTGCGGGCTACGAAGCGCTGGTGCGCTGGCAGCACCCCACGCGCGGGGCGGTGCCGCCGGATGTCTTCATTCCGATTGCCGAAGAGACTGGCGTCATCATATCGCTGGGCGAGTGGGTGCTGAACGAAGCCTGCAGTGCCGCTGTCACCTGGGATCCGCACCTGAAAATTGCCGTGAACATATCGCCGGTGCAGTTTTCCGTCTCCAACCTTGTCTATACGATTTGCTCCACGCTGGAGAGAACCGGCCTCGCACCGGCAAGGCTCGAACTGGAAGTCACGGAATCGGCACTTCTGAAAGATCGGATGGCAACGCTCGCCGTCATGCGGCAGCTGAAGTCGCTCGGCATTACCATCGTTATGGATGATTTCGGAACCGGTTACTCTTCGCTCAGCAATCTGCGCAGTTTCCCCTTCGACAAGATCAAGATCGACCGTAGCTTCATCGCCGCCATGAAGCAGGACGATAACGCCCGCTCCATCGTCCGCGCCATCATCGGCCTCGGGCGTAGCCTCGATCTGCCCGTCACTGCCGAGGGTATAGAGACGGACAGCCAGTATCGCATGGTTGTCGATGAGGGCTGCACGCAGGCGCAGGGGTATCTGTTCGGCAAGCCCAGCAGCCTGCCGAAAAAGGCCAAGAAGCGCGGCAATATGGTCTTCGGTTAGCGCTCAAGGTTTCCGTTTTCGCCTTTGATATTGAAGCTTCGAAGCATTGCCCGAAACTCGCCGTCCTGTCGGCTTTCCATCCTCCAACTCGTCTCCTGTACCTTCCGTAACGTCATTGGTTGCGTCTCGGTCACAGAAACCGGAAAGAAGTGCGCTTCTTTTTCAATTTTCAGCTTCAAAGTTATTGCAGCTTCATTTGTTGATGCTATTCCTGCGTGTAGGTGATTCTGTCTTGGGGATTTGGGATGAAGAAGGTTGTTTCGGTGCTCCTGTTGGCATTGCTGAGCGCGTGTGCCCGGCCTTCCGATGGACCAACCTCTGGTAATATTCGTTCGGCAACCCTTCCTCAGACCAACGAGAAAATTCCGGTTATCGAACTTGCCAACGCGCCTGCTTCGACTTCAGCCGCAAGCTTCCTCTCCTCATCCACCGGTCCCGGCCTCACGGCCCTGCGCAACACCGGCTATAATTCGCAGCGCCTGCGCCGTGGGGACGTTATCGACATCACAGTTCTCGACACTGGCGAAGACGGCCTGTTTTCGTCCACGCAGAGCAAGACGCTCAATCTCGGCCGCTTCACGGTCGATCAGAATGGAAGCGTCAACCTGCCCTTTATCGGCAAGAAGCGCGTTACGGATTCAACACCTGAAGGGCTGCAAAATCAGGTCGTTTCGGGCTTGAAGGGCTCTGCGGTCAACCCGCAGGCGGTTGTGACAGTCGTCGACAAGCCGACAAGCGTTGTCATGCTCAGCGGCGCGATCAAGACGCCGGGCAAGATGCCGTTGACCGCGCGTCAGGAGCGCGTTCTCGATGCGATCAATCAGGCCGGTGGCCCAACGGTTGCGCCCGGGGCTGCAACAGTCACCATCGTCCGTGGTCAGCAGCGCGCAAGCGCTACGCTCGACCGCGTCATGCGTGAAGATCGACAGAATGTTCGCCTGTCGCCCGATGACCAGATCATGATCGACGGCGATGCATCCAGCTTTACCGCGCTCGGCGCGTTCAAAAGCGCTGGCGAGTTCCAGTTCGAAACCGGCAAGCTGACGCTCGCTCAGGCCGTTGGCCGCGCAGGCGGTCTCCTCGATGACCGTGCGGATTCACGCAATGTCTATGTATTCCGGACCGAAACTGTGATCGTTCCACCGGTTGGCCCGGTCGCATCGAAAGAGCGGGCTGAAGTCATCACCAGAACGCGCCCCGTGATTTATCACGTCAATATGCGTGACGCCTCCAGCATTGCGCTAATGCAGATGTTCCAGATGCAGAAGGGTGATGTGCTCTATGCAAGCAACGCGCCTCTGGTGGATTCCGCCAAGCTGCTGACAGTCTTCCAGAAGAGCGTGCCCACCGCCGCTGCGCCGCAGCCGGGTAGCTCGAACTAAGCTTATTGGCCCCAAACGGCGAAGATTTTTAAAGCTGCGTTGCTGGCACAAGGACCGTTTACGGACGTGGCCGAGTTCGAAAATGGTAGCTGATCAGACAACAAGCGTTGCATGATGAATGTCCTCCAACGCTTTTTGGTTTTGTCTCTTGTTAAGTCTTAAGCAGCGTTAGAATAGCCTGAACATCCTCAGGTCGTTTTTCGACGCGTTCATCGCTGCATTGTTCTACCAGTTCGCTCAATGCGCTGTCGGCAATATCCATCTTGCTAAGGATTTTCCGCGCCAGTTTGCCGAAGGCGTAGATGTCCTGTGCAGGATGAGCTTTCTGCCCGTTTAATTGTTCAGGCGCCGCGAATCCCGGCGAACCCGCACGTTGAATTCCGAAATCGCAATGTCTTGCTCCAATCGGGATCGAAATCCCGAAATCGCCGAGCTTGGCGGTTCCAGATGTTTCGCCAGCAAGAAAAACATTCGCGGGCGTTACATCGCAGTGCACCAGTCCTTGCCGGTGCATTTCAAGGAGCGCATGGAGAACACAGCGTAAAAGACTGACTGCGTCGTCGCGACTGAAACGTGTTTCCACTGGCAGGGAAGCGAGAGATACCGGATGCCAGGGCATCAAAATTCCCGGCCTGCCATCATCGAGGCGCAGCAGTAATGACGTTTCCAGCAGGTTAGGGTGGCGGAGCCGGAGGCCAATCTCTGCCTCTCGTCGCAGAGACTGGCTCAAAACGATATCATCTCTTTGAGCGGAGGGGATGGTTTTCAATGCGTGCAGCGAGGCAAGGTCCCGGTGTCGCAGTTTGAGAATTTCCGTCGCACCGCTCTGGAAGGCCACGCCCTCAACGCCGAAACTATTTGCAATCCATTCCGGCTGTTCAGGCAGTAAGCCGGATGCCTTTCGATCAAGCGAATTGCGAACCCGATCGATGAAATCCGTCTGCTCGATAAAGCTTCGCTTCAAGGCGCCGTCATGCTGGATGGTATGCCAAAGCTGTGCATAACGCTGGGCAACAGACACCTGCTCCTTATCGCTACCTTGAGACAATCTCGTTCCCGATCACGATAGCGCTGATATTTTCCCTCACATCTTCAATGAGAGCTTCCTGAATAAGCGCGTTGGCGCAATCTCTCACCGGGCTTTCTGAAAGGATTTCCGCCACGACACGTTCTTTCAGTTGGTGGACGAGCGGAAAGCTGCACAAAAGCAGCCGATCCGATGGGCCCCACTCATCGCGAATGACATCGGGCCGAAACTGCTGCGAGTGGCCGACGCATTGGGAAAGCTGCCTTTTCATCCCGACAATGACGTGATCCCGGGTCAGCGGGTGCATCGTGCCGTCTTTCAAAAGATACGCTCGCGCATCGCCCGACCAGAGAATGGTCAAAGCTTGACTGGAAATCGAGGCACTGACCACGCTTGCTGCATGGCGCAAAATGCCTTCTCCGCTTTGGCGTGAGAGAAGAAGACTATTGACGGTTCCAAGCTTTGCCCGGATCGTCTGCGGGTCGATTTCGTCTTCTCCAACCGCAGCAATATCTGCGAGCATATTCGTGGTCAGCCTTGCGGCCTCCACTGCCGCCTGACCATCTCCTATTCCGTCCGCAATCGCGAAAATGGCCGGATTTTTGGAGACGAACAAAGAATCCGCGTTGCTCGCAAGTTTCGTTCCGGCATGGGTGGCATAGCTGTAAACGACAGATGTCTGCTGGATTTGCCGTGGTGCAGATGAGGTAGCTGCCTGCTTTACTGGCGCAGCGGCTGGAGCGTGATTGGTTCTTGGCGGTTGCTCGGCCTGCTGGGTCGGAGCAGGCTCCGGTGTCGGCTGCGCTTCTTGAAACAGTTTGACGAAGTCGCCCGTGTTGGGCTTGCCTTCGAACTTGAACCCTTTCGGACGGCGCGTTTCAGCATCGATATGCCACCAAAGACTGGTGGGCTTACCCATTCGAGGCTCGGGAGGGTAACTATCTTCCTCCTCTTTCGGCTTGGGCAATCGCAGCCGTTTGATCGCGGAGGTGAAACGGCTCATTTCGAAATCGCCCGCCATGGATGTTTCAGCCAAGGCCTCGGCGGCCATGAACCAGGTTTCATCCAGATAGAGCATTTTTGGGTGCTGCCTGAAGCTGTTGAGCTGAGCCAGAACAACCAGCGGATATTTCCGCCCCACGCGATCCTTGCTCGGCAATAAAACGCCCGTATAGGCGGCGTTGCCCCAGACGCCGCGTTCGATGATGAAGCGCCGGGGAGGGGAAGTGGAAAACACTGATGACCAGCGCCCCGCGAACTGGTCGGCGCAGGCGTGTAGGCCCGCGCGCAGCCATTCGTCCAGCGTTCCCACCAATTCACGGTCCAGCCCCTCGGAAATGAAATCTCCGTGGCTTGGAATTTTGCCGAAGAAGCCGATACGGTCGCTTTCCGCAACCGTATCGACAAGCTTTTGGACCTGTTTAGCCATCAGCCAGGCATGGCCGTTTGTAGAGTAGATGTCGTCATCGTCATAAATTCCCCCTCCGTGGAAATGCAGTTCTCCATGTCTTTAAAATTGTGCCGGGCAGGAAAAGCGCGATAGTGCATCCAGCCGGAATGGATTGAGGACAGAGCCGAACTGGATGTCGAACTCCGCCACCTGTCCGCCATTTTCAAAGCGGGCCCGCAGAATATCTCCGGTCTGCCCCTCGATTTTCGCATCGTCGAACAACCGGAACGGCGACCAGTCACCATTTTCGGTTTTCGCCTGCTGCCAGCCACCGGGCTGGAACGCGATGCGGGAAAGATTGGCTGAGTTTTCCTGCGAAGGCCAATTGATTGACTTCGCCTGGATCGGCCCGTGATAATAAACCACGCGCTCGCCTTCGATCTCCAGCATGACCGCGCTCGATTCATTGGTGAGCGAAACGGGTTTGACGTTGATCGAGACCGCAGGAACCTCGCTGCCATTGGGGAAAAATGCCCGGAAAATCTTGTCGGCATTTTCGAATTGCGCAATCGCATCGCTTGGAATGCCTGCGGATCCGAAGGTGCCCTTCCAGCTCCAGGGTGCCGTCGTCTTGTCCACGAAGGGTTCCATGCGCTGCTTGAAGAAGCTCTGGAACACACCGGTTGGTCCGAACAGGCGGGTGAAATCCGCCATTGCCACATCGCGTGGCGATGCGCGGTCGAACGGATATCTCCCACTAACGATGGATGAGCAGAGAGACGCGGAGTCTGCCGCCCAGAGATCGGCGATGCGGCTGCGCGCGGATTTTACCGCGAGAGAGCCGACATCAGCAGAAACGCCGGCAATCCAGACATCCAGCGGTGCCGGAAGCTGCCTTGCCTGCTGAAGCAGATCCTGATTGGCCTTCGTCAACTGGCTGTCGACATCGAACACCTTAGCCACCTCATCCGAAGTGGTGGAGGAACGTGCCAATTGCTCGTTCAGCGTTTTTAGATTGGCGAGCAATTGCTCCGATGGAGAACCGGCAGCCTTGTTGTTTCCTGTCTGTCCATCCGACGGTGCGGCGGTGGATTTTGCGGCCAGCATATCGCGCAGCCGTGCATATGGGTCTGCGGCGTCGACTGTTGCAGCGAGGATTGTAGACGTCGTATCGCCATCTGCCGTGGAAGCGAGCGTGGTCAGGCTTGCACCCGCATTGGGCCGAAGATCGGTCGCATCCGCGATGGATTTTGCCCCCTCTGCAACGATATTTCGATCATTGGCGAGAATGCGCGTCGTTTCCACGGCATCCCCCAGGGATTGCGAGGGCTTCACGCGAATATCCGAAAGCGTATCGGCCCACCGCTTTTCAAAACGGTCGAAATAGATTTGCAATGCCGCCTGCGCCACCTGCTCAACGGTCGCGCCGCGAATGGCATCATCCGATCCACGAACCCAGGCTTCGGAAAGCGCCACACGCGAGGCGTAAGACACCTGCGGAATGACGACGTTCCGATATCCATCTGCCGTGAAAAGCCCCTCTATTCCATCCACCAAAGGAGCTTTGCTTTTGCGCTCGAATGCTCGTTCGCCAAGCGGACCGAAGGCGGAGGACGGCGTCCATTCCGGCAAAGCGCGAGCCTGCGGCAATCCGGCCAGAATATCATAGGCGCGCGTGCCGATGGCCTGTTCCTTGATGGTCTCGCGTGCCTTCGCAATCAGGCGAGCGTCGAGTTCGATGGGTGCCAGAATTCCATCGGCAAGAGCGCGGGCGTGGCCGTTGAGCGATGCACGCGCAGCCGCTCGTCCATCACCCGGATAAAGCGAGGCAAACATATCCTGCGCCTGCACGGTCAGGAAGTCGCGGTCGAGATTTCCGAGCCCGCCCAGCATGCCGTAGAGCTTCAGCGAGTTGAATGTCCTCGTCACATCCTTTTCATCCGCCAACTGCTTTTGCAGTTGCACGATCATACGCGGCAGAAGCAGGGCGTTCAGCGCGCGTTGATAGGCATCGCGTTGACGTCCCGCGATCTTGTCTTTCTGATCGAGACCGAAGCCGACCTTCCAAACTCGATCCTTAGAGAAGCCGGAGCTTGCATCCCGCAGATTATCGAGAGCAGGCATGATGCGCAGGAAATCCGCATCGGACACATCACGCACAGAAATGCCTTGAACCAGCTGTTCATAGGCGTTGAGCTTTCGGTCCGCTTCCGCCAGTGCCTGCGTGTTGGAGAAATAGGTGCTGATCCAGCCGGTGAAAACGATGGCGACAATAGCTGCGGAGACGCCATAGGCGATGCGCCGAACCAGAAGCTGACGACCCGAGAGGCGCTTGTCGCGCATGACGAGTGCCGCTTCCGGGAAGATCACCTCCTTGAACAATCGCGAGAGGAAGTAGCTTCGCCGCGCGCGGGTCGTTGCCGTATTCACTTCCGGCTGGGTGCCGGAAGCAAAGTAAACGCCGCGCAGAAGCGGCGCTTCGATCAGTGGCGAGCTTGCACACAACTCTCCCAAAGCTTCATGCAGTCGGTCCTTCAGCTTTGCCATTTCGGCGGGGAAGCGGAAGATGCGACCACGGATTTCCGCGTTCTGCTCCTGTTGCAAGCGCTCGATCAGCATGGCGTCGACGCGCTGTTGCAGAAGCTCGAACTCTTCCATGAAACGCTGCGGCAGCGATGGCGAGGTGTAGCTTTCATCCAGCTTGAAAGTGGTGCCCCATACCTGCTGGCGATCGGTCTTGTTGAAGCCGTCGAAGAACTCCACGAAGCCATCCAGAAGATCGGCCTTGGTCAGCACCAGATAGACCGGTACGCGTGCGTGAAGATACTCGTCCAGTTCCGACAGGCGCTGGCGGATGGAGCGCAGTTCCTGCCGCTGCTCCTCCGGGTCACGGTTCAATAGATCCGGGATGGATAGCGTGACCAGCGCACCATTGATCGGCTGCGAGCGACGATATCGCCGCAGGAGATTGAGGAAGCCTTCCCAGCCCGCTTTCGAAGAGCCGTCGAGATCGTCTTGCGTGGTGTAGCGCCCGGCAGTGTCGATAAGAATGGCTTCATCGGTGAACCACCAGTTACAATTGCGGGTGCCGCCAATGCCTTTCACGGCGCTTTCGCCAAGTGCATCTCCCAGAGGAAATTGCAGACCGGAATTTGTCAGGGCGGTCGTCTTACCCGAGCCCGGCGCACCAAAAATAACGTACCAGGGCAGGTCATAGATATAGCCGAAGCGTTTCTTGGTAACGCGGCGAAGAAGCGCAAGCGCTTCCTTCAGGCGGGTCTGGATTTCTCCGACTTCCGCATTGCGGTTGGCCAGAGCTTCCTGCTCGATACTATCGACCAGCTCCTTGTCCTGCTTGCGGGCGCGGAACAAGGTGATGGCAATATAGACGACCCAGACCAGCAGAATGACGCCGATGGCAATGAGGCGAGCCTGTGTGGTGCCGAACGGTTTGAAATCACCGAAGGCGATGAGGTAGCCGTAGAACCAGATGACGACGCAAAGCGCGATTGCCCATATAAGCGAAACAAATCGGCGACCTATGATACCGGCGTAGCTATCGACATAAGACCGGATCGTATAAAAATAACTCAGCGGATTCATTGCTGGGCTCCTGGCTGCTGTCCGGGTGTCGTGGTTATGGCTGGCGAAAGGATGCCGGCATCGCTCAGCTTCTCGTCAGGGTTGGTCAGCACCATGATTTCGGTTCTGCGGTTCATCTCACGGCCTTCCGGCGTGCTATTATCCGCCAGTGGATCGCTGTCGGCCCGACCTTCGGTCAGGATCGCCTCTGGCCCGGTATATTGGGTGAGGATATCGCCGACGGCCTTTGCGCGGGCTTCCGAAAGATGCCAGTTGGATGGGAACTGAATCGTCTTGATCGGAACATTATCCGTGTAGCCGATCACCACCGCGCGGAACTTCTCGGCAGAAAGCGCGCCGCCAATACGCTGGATCAGGTCACGGAATTTCGGGCTCACATCTGCGCTGCCGGTTTGGAACAGACCGGAATTGTTGATGCGCACCCGCAGGCGTCCATTGACGTCGGCCAGTGTCACGAGGTTCTGCTGAACCTCGGGCTCCAGAAACTCCATCAACTTTTGAAGCCGTGTCGGCTCAGATGGTTTCACCACAGGCGGCGCTTCGGCAACCTTTGGCGGCTCCTCCTGGACCACGGGCTGTGGCGGTTCAGGTGGCGCGGCTATCAGAACGCTTGGTGTTTGCGAGGGTGGCAATTTGGCAAGCCGCTCGAAGGTTGCGTCCGATGCGCCGTTGAGAGAGAGCGTGAAGAAGAGATAGCCAAGCGCGAAAGCTAGGGCGAGAAGGGAAAGCAAAGTCCATAGCGCGGCCATGGTTTTCAGCGGCGTATGCCGTGCTTCCACGCCTTGCCAATGCGGCGAAAGCTCACGTTCGAACACACCGTACTGGCCGATCAGCGTTTTGTAGAGGCTGTCGCGGATGCGGGCGAGTTCCAGCGCGCCTTTCGGAGAAACGCGGGTACGACCTTCGAAAGCAAGCGACAGGCACAGATAGATCAGCAGCAGCAGATCCTTGTTCGCGCCGGGCGATTGGTGGAAATGGTCGAGAATATCGAAGACCCGGTCACCGCCCGTCACATCATTATGGAAGGTGGAGACGAGGCCGGAACGCGCCCAACCGGCGCGAACGCCCCAGGGCTTGCTGAGGATCACGTCGTCCACCGTGGCGCAGACGACATAATGGGCGGCTCTCGCGCGTTCCGGGCTGATGCGGGCAGACGCGAGATCGCGTTCGTAGCGGGTGATCGCCTCGAGGCAGGCCCGGCGCAAATGCTCCGGGTCCGGCTGTGCATCGCTGAAGCGAAGCACGTGGGCCAGATTGAGCAGCGGTGCTGCGGATTGCACCAGCGTTGGCACTTCCTCTCCGCCGAAGCGGAAATTGGAGAGAAGCGCATCTATGGGCAGCGCGCCGGTTTCCCCGCGCGGTCGTTCCGGCGCTTCGCCGGGCTCGATGATGTCATCGAGAATGGCCGCCATATTGCGGGCATTCTGGTTGCGTTGGCGGCTTTCCTCGGTGATTTCGACCACCGTCGGCAAGTCCTGCCAGGAGGAGGGCTTTTCGTTGCTCATTCGCGTAACGCCCACATTTCCATCTCAAGTCCGGGGAAATCGCCTGCAAGATGCAGAGCGATGGCGCCGGACGTTTCGAGTTGTTTCCATAAAGGTGCTTTGGTGTCGATTTCGAAATAGATCGTGCCGGAACGGTATGGCAGCTGGCGTGGCAGAACCGGCAGCGAGCGCACAGGGATGCCCGGCAGCGCCACATTGACCAGTTCCGAAATCCGCTCCACCGGACCGACCTTGATCTGCGCTGGCAGCCTGCGGCGAATGTCTTCCGCAGGCATGTCTGCCCGGACGGCCAGAACGAAGCCTGCATCGCGCAAGAGGCTGCGGTCGTGAATGGTGCCGACCCGCACGCCGTGACGGCGCTCGACAAGCTCGATTGCCACAGCGGCCTGTTCGAGAACAGCGGATAGCGATGTCCTGAGATCATCGAACACGGCGGCAAAACTCGCCTTCAGATCGTCATGACGATAGGGCGAGAAATCGGTTGCCCGCTTTTTTTCCGTCGTAAAGGTCGCCAGTTCACCGGCAAGCTGGATGCAGTCTTCGTAGAAGCGGATCGGATGCATGCGCGTGGCGTTGGCGGAGAGATGCGCCAGCAACGGATCGGCCCGGTTCAGGATTTGCAGCAGGAAGTAATCGCCCACTTCCGCGGTGCCGCGAATGGTTGGGTCGCCAATCCGTTCGGAGATCGCCTGCGCGCGATGGCGCACGATGCCGAGAAGCTCCGTCAGCAATTCGTTGAGACGGGACGATGCCGCGCAGTTGAGGCTAGGCGGAATGAAATCGGGATCGAGAATAACGGCACGATCAGATCTCACTTCAATAATGCGTGCCAAGCCTATGAGATCATAGCCGGAAATATCATCGCCCGTTTTCAGGAATTTAAGGCTGAGGCGGCCCACATCGATAGGTGCAACGAAATCCGTGTCCACATTGGCGTCTGTCGCTTCGTAATTGGAAGCAACGAAACGCACACTGTTCGTCTCGGGCCGTGGAACCGCAGACATGTCCGCCTTGCCCGGCTGCCGGGCAGGCAACGCCAGATAGACGATGGCATTCTTGACCGTCTCGTCCAGTTCGAGGGGAGCGGGCAGATCGGAATCTTCCGGTGCCTCGAACGGCGTTCCATCCGGCAGGATACCGCGCAGATTGGAGAGCGCGAACTGGCCGATTGCCAGCGCGCTGCGGTCTATGCCGATTTCAGCCACGCCCCAGGGATAGGGGGAGAGATTGCGCGTCGTATTGCGGACCAGTCGCTCCGTCCAGCGGTCCGTTTGCTGGAAATGTTGAACGCGAAGGAACATTCCCTCGCTCCAGGCAACGCGATTTTCATGCCTCATTTTCTGTGTTTACCCCATTGAAATTCGCTTCACCCGTCGCCGGTTTTTCCTGCTCTTTGGCATCGCCACGCGCTGCCTGTTGCAGGAATTGCCGGATGGACAGTTGACGCCCACTTTCGTCAAATTGCTTTTTGTAAAAGGACCAGTAGTCGGTTCTGGTAATCACGCCGCGCCAGTCTTTACGCTCGATCTTCGAGCGAAGATCGTTCCCGACATCAGCTTTTGCTTCCAGCAGTCGTGGCTCAAGCTTCTGCGTGGAAACGCGCATCAGGTTTTCCAGCGAGGTGAAGAGAAGACGCTGCTGGCGGATGAGCGCCTCCAGCCGGGCGGCGGTGTTCGCGTGCTCCGCATGACCGCCCGCTTCACCTTCGATGTCGAGAACTGCGAGACACTCCGCACATTCCCGCTCAAGGTGAGATACGAGTTCGGCCAGCCGATCATCCTGACGGAAGGACACGGGTTCCAAAGGCTCGTCATCAACTGCATCATCCGGGCCGGTAAAGACGGCGTCGAAATCCTCACGAGGCTTCGCCGGGGCAGCCGGGCAGGCAACCTTTACCGGCGTGTTGAGCGCATCGGTATGCTCGTGTTTGCTGCTCTCGACAGGCTCTTCATTCCAGTCATCCGGTAGCACTGTGCCGAGGCCCGCTGAAGACGGTGGCGCGCTCCAGCCGATTTCCACATTTTTGGAAATCGATTTGGCCTTCTTGCCCTGCACGCGCTTTGCTTCACCAGGCCAGTCATCATTGGCGCCGCTGTTGCCGAGAACACCGCGTGCGGAGCGACCACCCGGTGCGATATCGGAAAGAATGGCTGAGATCGTAAGCTGCTCGTCGCTTACCCGAAGCGCGCGGTCAGGATCTCCGAAATCCATCTCTGGCTCGCCGCTGATCGCAACCTCAAAAGTCTGTCCGCCGATGTCGATGCGAGAGCCGTCTTTCAGGCGTGCGGATTGGCCCTCCAGCAGAACGCGACCGTCAACCAGCGTGCCGTTTGCGCTCTGGTCGACAATTGAAAAGCCTTCACGGTCGCGGCTCAGCGTGCAGTGGATTTTCGAGACACGGCGTTCTCCGTCATCGATCTGCCAATCGCAATCATTGGAGCGGCCAAGCACGCGCCTGCCATGTTCGAAACTCCAGCGCGATGGCTGGAATCTGCCGTCCTGTTGTTTTTCCTTTAAGGCGAGCTTCATGCCGAAACCCTCAACTCTGTTAGAGCCGAGCCTTCGCGCTCGGTCACGATGGCGTCCGTGCTGTCCTTTTCGGCGGGCGCGATGCGGGCCCAGCTGTTCCAACCCAGACGGGCAGGGGTGTCGCTCTGGCCCAATTGGCAGAACGGAATGTCTTCTTTTTTGAGGATAACCTGCACGTCGAAATCGAAGGCGCTGCCTGTGAAAAGGCGTGTCAGCGCGAAGACTTCCGCCAACCGCCGGGAGCCCGGTGACAGCGCGAGATAATCCGCATAGCCAACCGGACCGACGACGATGCGAAAGCCACCGGCGAAATCCTCGATAGTGCTACCGGCTGTCGTGTTCTGCCCCAACAGCAAACCGCCGGGCTGACCCAACTGGCTCTGCTCATGAGTGGGGATCGGCACCCATCGACGCCGGAATTGTTCGACATTGACCTGTAGCCCGGTGAACTCGCACAGCATCGATGTCAGCGCCGTCGAGTTTCTATTGCGGTTGGCGATCAGCCCGCTGAACCGCAGCAGAACGTCTTCCTTGACGCCAGCATTTTCCGTGATGCCGCGTGTGCCGAAGCCGGTTAGCGACAGCAGCGTCTTGCGGAAAGCGTTGTCACGGCGGTTCTTCGACCAGCGAAGCCCGCGCGCCAGCCGGTATTTTTCCGTGGCAGACACGAAAAGTTCGCTGAACCGTGCGGCGAATAGATTGAAGAAGCTCCCCAGCGCCTTGGAACGATTGCGCTCTTCGCGCTGTAGCATTTCGCCGTAGGAGGGCGGCAGAGAACCGAGCGGCCCCACGATTGGCGCAAGTGCCGAGCGCAATTCGGCATCCGCACCCTTCTTGCGAAAACCGCTGACGGAAACCGCAATGGGGCTGGTTCCGCCATGCGAGCCAACGGTCAGCCTGTCCTCATCGCTGATGTGCTGCGCCACACGGAATGCAGTTGCCGGATCGAAACGACCGGGATCGCTGCTGAGAAGCGCTTCCTGTTTTTGCCTGAGGGTATCTGCTTGAGGCTGCATCGGCGCTCCTAAAGCAGTGGGCGGTCTGCCGCGCGTGCGGGCCACCGGGCAATCGGCTCGGAGTGGCCACGCATCGTAACGGTCAAGCGCGTGAAACTGTTGATGGAGGTATAGAGGCCGAAGAAATGGTTCAGCACACCGGCGAAGACGTAAGCTGCGGGCCTGTCAATCAGCGACGGATCGAATTCCAGCGTCACATCCGTTCCCGGCACCATGGCGGAGCCGATGCGCGCGTGGGAATTGCGCGCTTCCACATTGGCAATCGCATCCACCAATTGGCGCGTTTCGGGCGAATCCCGGAAAGCGTAGAGCGACAGAATGTCCTTCAGCGGCGCGCCGCCATTGTCGAACAGCGACAGATGGTTGAGCAGGAGATGCGAGATCAGCCGCCATTCCCGCGCGGTGCGCTCATTCATGCGCACGCCCGGTGTCGGCGGCATCAGCGCCTGGATCGATTGTACGGCCTCGTTGCCTTTGGAAAGTAGCAGATATGGGTGCCCGCCCCCGAAAGGCAGCTGGCTGGGAAGTTCGCGGTTGATGCACAGCGTATCGACGCTGGCAACGATATCCAGCGGCCCGAGTGGCCCGCGCTTTTCGTCCACGAAGGCGATGTCGGTGTCCGACGAACCGTCATCCTCATCGAAGCGACGATAGGTCTGCCAGAAGACGTTCGAACCGTTGTTTCGCTGGGTACGACCGAAGAAGGGAGAGGTCTTCTCCATCTGGCCATCCCGCGTTGTCAACTGAACATTCTCGACAGCATAAATCTCGCGCGTGCGCTGGCGCCGCGCATCCGGCAAGAGGCGATATTCCGTGCGGGTACCATCGAGGCTCAGGGGCTCGCAGCTCTGCTGGAAGAGATTGATGACGGGCGAGGCGTTCAGCACGAAATCCTTGGCTGACACCATCCGTTCCAACCGCGTATCGGCAGCTTTCAGGTAAATATAAAGCTCGCAATCGCCGCCCGCCCAGCGATCCAAGCCTTCGATATCGAGGAAGAGGAATTTTTGCGGCAGCGCGAAGAACTCGGTCAGCAACCTGTAGCCATCGAAGCTGTTGGCCGGGTAGGGAAGCATCGCCTGATCCCGCGAAAAGCCCGATGGCTTGAGATTGGAGGCGGGCAGGAAAACAGCATTCCGATCTTCCGAATGCTGCGCCAGCGCCATGCCGACGCAGTGATTGGCCAGCAGTTCATAAAGTGCCGTTGCCTGTTGCCATGCCGAAGAAATGAATATCTGGAGCGTTTTCAGCCCCATATCCGGAAATGTTGAAGGCCTTGGCGATGTGCTGCGCAGAGAAAGGCGCAGGCAGCTTGCGGCACCGGCGGATGCGGATGAAAAAGGTGCGTCGATTGGTTGGCCTGAAAGCGTCGCGCCGGAAATCTCCAAAGGCACGACCTCCACATCCTGCGTGGTGCGGAAACGGCAGCTTTCTCCAGCTATAGGCTCTGCCAGAATTTCGCTGTGTCGTTCAAGAGTCTGAACTGTTGCAAGCGCTGGGCTCGGCTCGAAATGCGCGACACTCATCGACGGCAGTGGGGCGAGATAATGCGGATAGAGCGTCTCGAGCAGGCTGTCGGAAAGTTCCGGAAATTCGTCATCCAGCTTTTGTCTAACGCGGGCGGCGGAATAGGCAAAGCTCTGGATCAGGCGCTCGACATGCGGATCATCTGCCACATCGCCGGTCATGCGCAGGCGTCCCGCGATTTTGGGGAAGGCAGCTGCGAAGCGGGAGGCGCGCTTTCTCAGTGCATAAAGCTCGTCATTATATTTCTCAAGGAAACCATCAGCCATTGGCGGACTCCACAAGGAAGCGCTGGGTGGATGGATCGATCTTGGACTCGAAGCTGATCGGCGGCATGCCTTCATGCAGACGGAATGTCGCCAGTATGCGCATTCTCAACGCGCGGTCGCCGTCGATACGGTTCTTGAGGATCGTCACCCGCACATCGGAAAGGCGCGTTTCGAACATGGAAATGCGGCGTTCGATGTTTTGCGCAAGCTTCTCCTTGGAGGCGTCGGTTACGAGATTTGCCGAAAGAACGCCATCTACGCCGTAGCAGACCAGCGCGTCAGTCAGTTCCTTCAGGATAGCAGGCGGACCGGCGGGATTGCGGCGTGTGTTCAGCAGCGCCTCCAGATCCCGACGGATCAGTTCCCGCATTTCCCGCACCTGATCGGACAGGCTGAGCAGCGGATCGCTGTCCATATCCGGCGCGTCATCCAGCAGCCGGTCCAGCACGGAGCGGGACAGAGTTCGTTGCTTTGGCCGATATTGCTCTAGCGGATCAACCACGCGCAATCTGCCTTTCATCAGTCTCGGAGGAAGCGGTCAGGCTGGCGATTTCGTGGAACGGCACGAGATCGTCACCGATCAGCAGGCATCGCTGACCCTGGCCGGTGACGAGCGGCCCGCTGTCTTCATCCCAACGTGTTTCACGGCCAAGCAGCAGGACTGCTGCTTTGTCCGGGCCGTGGTAGATAGCTGGGACCAGAACCGATGCAACAGCGCCGTCCTTCAGCGTCAGTTCCGCATCGCGGTAAGCCAGATCTCGGGGGCGGGTCATCGGTCCAATTGTCAGGCTTTCTATCCGCCCGTAATCGATCCACAAATACCGTCCACCATTGGTAAGCACTTCCAGCGCATGCGGAACGCGGTCGTCCAGATCGCGAATATCGCTTGCACTCTTGCCGTTGAAGGTGATGGAAATATCGCCGCGCTTTTCATCCAGTTCGCTGAGCGCGTTGGCGGCGTCGATGATATTGCCTTCGCGCGCAGCAATATTGGCCTTGATCGCCAGTTGATCCAGCTCGGATGGGCCACCGGGAAACTCCGGCACTGCATCCTTCTCGAACCAGGCATCGCGCGCTGCCATGGCACGCAATTGTTGGCGCAACAGGGAGAAGCCGACGCTGTCCTGCGGCGAGAAGGTTGCGGCGAGATTGCACTGAGCATCGGCCTTCTCATACTCCCGCGAGAGGATCAGAAGATCGATATAAAGATGCCGGGCCTCCTTGTCGGAGGGCGCGGATTTTACGTGATCCCTGGCGAGGTTAAGCGCGGTGTCGATCTGGTTTTCGTCCAGAAGCTTGGAAATTTCGGCGCGCAGGGTCATGCGGATATCCTTTGAGGCTCAGCCGAGCTACGCGACAGTGACGCGGACGGCGTCGTCGTTTCGGCGATGAGGTGAAAACTGGTCGAAACATCATCCAGCTGAAAATGCGGCTGGAGACGGACGGTACAGGAAAAGCTGCCCGGTTTGCCGGGAATTTCAAAAACGCTGATGCCAGCGGAGCGCAACGGATAGCGCGTGCGAAGCGTCGTTTCAGCGTCATCATTGCCGAGCGTGTAGGAGGACAGCCAGCTTTCCAGCTTACGCTCGATGGTGGAAGCATCGCTCAGCTGGCCGATATCATCGCGCATGATGACCTTGAGATAGTGCGAGAAGCGCGAAGCGCAGAGCACATATTGCAGCATTGCTGCCAGACGCGCGTTCTGGCGCGCGCTTTCGCTGGAATAATGGCCCGGCGCATGCAGCGACTGATTGGCGTTGAAAATCGCCATGCTGGAGAGATAGGTCGTTGAGAGCGGAACGATGCCCAGATCGGAAAACTGCTGTTCCTGACCCGTCGTCAACTGCACCTCGACAGGTGGCTGGGCGGAAAGGCCATTGCTCTCTATCCCGAGATCGAGCGGCGGCAATTGATAGGGCGAAAGCATGCCGCCATCGACCGCATCCTGCGTCACGCCACGAATATCGGCGAACCAGCCGCTATCGATGAAGTTTCTGACGACGACCGTTCCGAATGCAAAAGCGGGGTTACCCCAGAGCAGGGTTTCTCCACTCTCGGCGACGTGTTCGCGAAATGGAAACGCATCGTCACGACGGCGGGAATAGGGACGGTAGGGCGAGCGCAGCAGGATGCGCGGCGCTACCAGCCCCAGGAAACGGGAGTCGTCACGGGCACGCAACGCGTTCCACCTCAGTCGCGATTTTTCCTGCTTCAGCCACGAAAAATCATGGACGCGGCTCATCTCGCCGAAGTTCTGCAAGCCTACGGCCTCAGGCGATGCCGCCGCGATGAAAGGGCAGAAGGCGGCAGCGGCGACCATGCCGATCTGCGAAAGCGCGGTAATGGAATCCACGCCATCCATGTCATCCGGTGAGAACGTGTAGTCACCGATCATGAGGCCGATGGGCTCGCCGCCGGGCATGCCAAATTCACGGCTGTAGATGATCTCGAAGAGCTGGCTCTGGTCGAAATCAGTCGCTTTTTCCAAATTGCGCGCCAGATCGCGCCAGCTTGCATTAAGCAGTTTCACCTTCACTTCCGCGCTGCGGGAAGCCTCCCGCACAACCATGGCAAGCCCGCGCCATCTCGCTTCCATCGCCTGAAAATCAGGCTGGTGCAAAATGGCATTCACCTGCTCGTTCAGCGCATCGTCAATTGATGCGATGAGCTGATCGATCAGACTGCGGGCGTCCGTGAAGGACTTTTGCGCCATGGAAATGCTCCGGGGGTGAAGGGCGGGACGGATGGTAGCATCCGTCCCGTGCGACTTAGTTCTTGGATGGGATACGGGCGACCATGCGAAGCGAGGTCGTCAGTTCTTCCATCTGCAGCCATGGGCGCATCCATGCCACGGCGTTATAGGCGCCCGGCTTACCCGGAACTTCCTGAACCGTGACCTTTGCCTCACGCAGCGGATATTTGGCGCGGCTTTCTTCACCCGCTTCGTCATTGGCATTGACGTAGTTGGCGATCCAGCGGTTCAGCCAGACTTCGCAATCGGACGCTTCCATGAAGGAGCCGATCTTGTCGCGGCCCATGACCTTCAGGTAGTGGGCGAAACGGGATGTGGCCATGATGTAAGGCAGGCGGGCCGAAACGGCGGCATTGGCCGTCGCTTCCGGACGGTCATAAAGCTTCGGCTTATGTGCCGTCTGCGCGCCGAAGAACACGGCATAGTCGGTGTTCTTATAATGGCAAAGCGGCAGGAAGCCGAGCTTACCAAGTTCCGCATCGCGACGGTCGGTAATGCCGACTTCCGTCGGGCATTTCAGATCCAGATCGCCATCATCGCTGGAGAAGACGTGCATCGGCAGGTTTTCCACCTTGCCACCATTTTCCGCACCGCGAATTGCCGTGCACCAGCCGTTCTTCGCAAAGGCGTCGGTAAGCTTCGTGCCCATCACGTAAGCAGCGTTCATCCAGCAATATTCGTCGTGCTGGAGATCGCCATTCGGCGCACCCTTTGTCTCGTCATAACCGAACTCATCCACCGGATTTGTCTTCGGTCCGTATGGCATGCGTGCCAGCACGCGGGGCAGCGCAAGGGTGACGAAGCGGGAATCGTCGCTTTCGCGGAAGCTGCGCCACTTTGCATATTCCACGGTGTCGAAAATCTTCTCCAGATCGCGCGGACGGGCGAGATCGCGATAATCTTCGAAGCCGAACATGCGGGGACTTGCTGCCGAGATGAAGGGCGCGAAGGCTGCTGCCGCGATTGCCGAAACGCCCTGCAGCATCTGCACGTCGTCAAACGAGTTGTCGAACTCATAGTCGCCGATGATCGCGCCGATAGGCTCACCGCCGGGCGTGCCGAATTCATCTTCATAGATCGACTTGAACAGACGGGACTGGTCGAATTCCACGGCCTTTTCCAGATCGCGACCGATTTCCCTCTTGCTCGCATTCATCACGCGAATCTTGAGGTTCACGCTCGTCTCGGAGTTCTTGACGAGATAGTTCAAGCCGCGCCACGTGCCTTCCAGCTTGGCGAATTCGGGTGACTGCATGATGGCAGCCAGCTGTTCCGAAATCGTCTTGTCCAGATCCGCGATGGCGCGGTTTAGAGTGACCGTCAGGTTCCGGTCGTATTTGACCGTTCCCTTCAACGCCTGATCCGTCAGGGTGCGCAGCAGATTTTGTGCGCGGTCCGGTTCGGTCTGGCGAGTGGCAGCGACCACCTTGGACAGCAGGCCCTGATCTTCGGCGGTTGTGGCCTGTGCATCGTTTTTCAGCAGGCTTTCGGCGCTCATGTTTCAATCCTTCCACATGCGGCTGTTTCTTGCCGCTAGAACCGTTTAAAGCCCCGGTGCCGGGGCGCTTGAAACTTCTTGGTGGCGGCGCGATTACTCGCCAGCGCCGTTCTTGTCTTTCAGTTCGGAAACCAGCTTTGCGAGATCCGTCTTGTTTTGCAGAATGTCTTCCAACATGCGCTCCAGATCTTCCGAGCGGTCTGCCTTGGAGAGAAGGTCACGCAGTTCGTTGCGCGCATCCAAAAGCGCCTTCAGCGCCGGCACCTGCTGAACGACCGAGCCGGGCTCGAAATCTTCCATGCTCTCGAATTTCAGGTTTACCTGAATGTCTGTCCCGTCATTTTGCAGCGTGTTGGGAACGGCAATATTGAGACCCGGCGTCATGCGGCGCATGACTTCATCGAAATTGTCGCGATCCACCTGCACGAACTTGCGCTCGCCGAAAGGCTTCAGCGGCTGCGTGGGGTTGCCGGAAAAATCGCCCAGAACGCCAACCACGAAGGGCAGTTCCTTGACGACCATCGCGCCTTCCGTTTCGACTTCGTATTTGATGTGAACGCGAGGCTTGCGAACCCGCTCCAGCTTCTCATGTACACTTGCCATCTAAACCTCCTTCATGCGCTTTCGCATGGTTGAATGTTGTGGAATGCAGCCTTGGCACTCCGTTCATTAGTTTCCGTTGTTCTCTCCGCCGGGCTTGATGCCCGCCGCTGTCAGTACGGCATTGCGGGCCTGAGCTTCGGGCAGAAGCTCGGCAAGCAGTTCCGAAAAATCCATGCGCCCCCTGCGAACCAATGTTTCGATAGCCAATGAAATCGGTGAATGCGGTTCAGTACGACGGAAATAACGCGCAACCGTAAGAAGAGTTTCAAACGCTTCATCACGAGAGTTTATTCCCTCTGGGTTGAGGGAAACGGAAGGTGTTGTTGCCGCCATCTGAACTGTGCCTTCATCTGTGGAAACAGCAGGCGTTTCACTCGGCTGAACACCCTCCGGCTCCCGCCCGCCAAGAGCGCGAATGGCCGCTGCCGCTTCGATCAGCACGTTGCGAATGTTGGAGCTGGGCGGCGCAAACTGGCCGCAGCGTTCCGTCAGCAAGGCCATCAACCGGTCAAAGATCGAGAGGCATGCATTGACCTCCGCAAGATGCGCGGACATGGCCGCTACTCCTGCTTCGGAGGCGGCGCGATAGATTTCTTCCTTCCGCTTGCTCTCATTTGGACGCTGCGCCACCTGAAAATCCCAAAGACTGTCCTCGCCGAACTTGCGTCCGGGGATCAGAGAGGTGAGGCGGAGCGGCTGAACCAGCGTTCCCTCACTGCCAATACCGTTCAGACCCGCGAAAGGTGCAAATTTATCTTCTTCACTATCGTCGTCTATGGAATGAATATTTTCCCAATGGTTGTGAAAAATATCATCGCATAACTCATAAACTTCACGCAGGCCGGGAAAGCCATCCAGCCTTAACTTGGCCTCTGCCAGCCACGCCAATATTTCGATGTCCTTGCTCTCGGAATATATAATTTGCAATCCGAGATTGCTGACACTATCCCAATTGTTGGAAACCTTTAGAACTTCCTGCGGCGATACAGTGCGTTCCTCTGCTCTAGCCTGGTTTCTTTCATCCTTAATTCTGTAATATAGTTCGCGAGTTCTTGCATTGCTTCGAATATTTTCTCCGCAATCGCCCGAATATTCTATCTTTGTTTTGACAAATGTCGCGTCCAAAGGCAGTCTTTCCTCCGAAAAAGATAATACTTTTATGACGGTTACTTCCGTTACGTAAGGTTATTCAATAAACAGACTTATTCTAAATGTGTCTAAATTGTGGCGACTGTCAACTAAGCTCGCGAAATAAAAAATCAACTTTTGGCTGGACAAGTGAGTTTCATCATCTTAGTTATGCTACGCAACGTTGTGGAATGAACCAGGGCAGGAGGCTCTTCGCATGTCGCATATCGATCTCAATCGCCTCATAGAAGCGCTTGAGCCTGACTTGCGTGTTGCTCTCGAAGCTGCGGCTTCGGTTGCAGTACGGATGGGCCACCGATATGTGGATGTGCCTCACTGGCTGAAATCGGTTGTAGATTCTGGAAAATTTGTTGCTGTCTTCGATGAGCTGAAAATTCCACTCGCGGTATTTCAGTCGGAAATCGATCGCAGTCTTGGCGAGGCTATCGTTGGCGACGGGGAAGATCTTTCTCTCTCGCAAAACGTTCTGTCTGCCGGTCGTGAGGCTTGGTTGCTTGCGTCACTGGAAGCAGGTCGAAACCGCGTTGTGCTTGCAGATTTGCTTCTGGCTTTGGATGAGGAAGCGTCCTTGCGCTCGCTGGTTCGCTCAGTGTTCCCATCATTGAAGAACATGGACCGCAACGCGCTTGAGCGTTTGCGCAGTACTGCCGCGAACGGCGACGCGCGGGACGCAGGACTTCTCGATAGCGGGAGCGTGCAGCCTTCAGACCAAAACGATTTTCTGCGCCTTTACACGCAGGATATGACCGCCGATGCGCGGGCCGGAAAGATCGATCCGGTTATCGGACGTGACGACGAGTTGCGGCAGATGGTGGATATTCTGACGCGCCGTCGCCAGAACAATCCTATCCTTGTCGGTGAAGCCGGTGTGGGTAAAACCGCAGTGGCCGAAGCACTTGCTCTCGAAATCGTATCGGGCAACGTGCCGGAAAAGCTGAGGAATGTTCGGCTGCTCACGCTCGATCTTTCGCTGCTTCAGGCTGGCGCGGGTGTGAAGGGCGAGTTCGAGCGTCGTCTGCACGGTGTCATCGATGCCGTCAAGAAATCGGCAGAACCCATCATTCTTTTCATCGATGAAGCTCATGGGCTGATTGGCGCTGGCGGTGCCGCTGGTCAGGGTGATGCTGCGAATATCCTGAAGCCAGCGCTAGCGCGCGGCGAGGTGAGAACAGTCGCTGCCACCACGTGGAGCGAATACAAGAAATACTTTGAGAAGGATGCGGCTCTGACGCGTCGTTTTCAGCCCGTTCACGTGCGCGAGCCGGATGAGGCAACCGCGATCCGCATGCTCAGAGGCGTTGCGGACAGTTTCATCAAGCATCACAATGTTGTCGTTCGCGATGACGCTATTATAGCCGCCGTACAGCTTTCGGCCCGCTATATGCCCGCGCGTCAGCTTCCGGACAAGGCGGTCAGTCTTTTGGACACAGCCGCCGCGGCGGTTTCGCTTGCTCGGCAGACGCTACCGGAGAAGCTTCGCAACATCACCAGCGAACGCCGTCTGCTTTCCGTTGAACTGGAATGGCTGAAGCGCGAACCTACGGATGATGAGTTGAATGCGCGTATCGCTGCAATCGAAGAAGAGCTGGCTGCGCTTGATGTGCAGGAACAGGAATTGCAGGCTCGTTATGATGCGGAGCTGAGCGAGTTACAGGCTTCCGAAGAGGCTGAAGAACAGCCGTCTAACGTCGCGCCTTTGCGTCTTGCTTCGCCGCGACCCGATGCATCTGAGAAGCTGGTGCCAACGGTGGTTGATCGGGAAGTTATCGCCTCTGTCGTATCTCGCTGGACCGGCATTCCGCTTGGTAAGCTCCTTGCAGATCAAATCGAAAGCGCGCGCACCCTCGATGACCGGATGAAGCAGCGGGTGATCGGTCAGGATCTGGCGATTGGACGAATTGCAGATGCGATGCGCGCGGCGCGCGCTGGCCTCTCCGATCCAAGACGTCCTCCGGCCGTATTCTTCCTCGTCGGCATGTCCGGCACGGGCAAAACGGAAACGGCGCTCTCGCTTGCTGATCTTCTCTATGGTGGCAACAGCCATCTCACCACCATCAATATGTCGGAGTTCAAGGAAGAGCATAAGGTTTCCCTGCTGCTCGGTTCTCCTCCCGGCTATGTGGGTTACGGGGAGGGCGGTGTGCTGACCGAAGCCGTGCGCCGCCGTCCTTTCGGCGTGCTGCTGCTGGATGAGATCGATAAGGCGCATCCCGGTGTTCAGGATATTTTCTATCAGGTCTTCGACAAGGGCGTGCTTCGCGATGGCGAAGGCCGCGATGTCGATTTCAAGAACACTACGATTTTCCTGACCGCGAATACAGGTTCCGAATTGCTGTCCGCGCTTGCGGCAGACCCGGACACCATGCCGGAAGGTGAAGCGCTGGAAGCGCTTTTGATGCCCGAACTGACGAAGCAGTTCAAACCGGCATTTCTCGGTCGCACGATCATTTTGCCCTTCATGCCACTTGGTGCTGAACAGCTGGCAAAAATCGTGGACATACAGATTAGCAAGATCAGCGAACGCGTGAGCGCGACTTATGGCGCGGAACTCAGCCTCTCGGAAGAGGCGCGCGCGGCGCTGGTGGCAAAAGCGGGCTCCAGCGATATCGGCGCTCGCGCAATCGAAATCATGATCGGTAAGGATCTTCTTCCACCCCTGTCCAGCTTCTTCCTCGAAAAGGTCATCGCTGGCGAAAAGGTGGGCAGGGTCACTGTCGATTTTGATGGGAATCGGTTCGGCATTCGTGCCGAAGCGGCTGGGGAATTAGACGAATTCGTTCCGGCAGAGGCTGCTGGAGTGGATAAAGTTGTCGCATCCAAAGGGGCCTCCCGGCGGGTGCGGCGTCAGGTTGAAAGGTAACGCGGCCTCGCAGCAAGAGGTCATTTTTTAAATAGGAGCTTACAGCATGCCGATTTATCTGCAGTTGGACGGTATTCAGGGTGATGCAACCCATGAGGAACACCGCAAGTGGATGGATATCGAAGCCATCCACTGGAACGTGACGCGCAACATCAATACGTCTGCAGGTGCCGCTGCAAACCGTGAGGCAACCGAGCCGACGATTTCGGAAGTCATCCTCACGAAGGTCAGTGACTCGTCCTCCACCAAGCTGTTTGGCGAAGCTTGCGCCGGCCGCCAGGGCAAGCAGGCAACGATCCACCTCGTTACCACCGGCAACCCGGGCAACACCTACATCGAATACCTGCTGACGAACACGCTTATCGCCAGCTACTCGGTGGATTCCAGCGGTGACCGCCCGGTTGAGACCATCAAGCTGAACTTCACCAAGATGGAAGTGAAGTACACGCCATTTGATGACAATAACTCTCCGCAGTCTCCAATGATCGCTTCTTACGATCTGTCGACCACGAAGGCTGCTTAAAGCAGTTCCGGTGCCGCCCTTCTGGGGCGGCGCCGACTTCTTCGAGGTAGTTTTCGACGCCGAGATGTCGTTGAAATTTGAGTTCAACGGTTTTCGACAGTTCCAATTCGGACATGTGTGATGGTTTCGGCACTTCAGTCAAAGGTGGCTCGCATAGATGTCGGACTTTTACTTTCGCTCGTGTGGGCAATGATATTGCTTTCAAGCACTGAGGCCGCATCCGCTGAGCGGACTTGGATAATCTCTGGTGCAGAACTGAAGAGTGCAATTGAAGGAAACTACGCCCCAGAGGTGCCGGATTCAGAAGCGCGACGTCTTATATCCATAACCAAGGCGAACTTTTACATTGCCGGCGTGGCCGATTTCACCAGTCACGGAAAATGGTGCGGAGCGGGCGAAGTTGCACCGCACGAGATTAAGGACCGCGTGTACACCTATCTCGGTGATCTATCGGTGGAGCAATTGAACGGAAACGCAGCCATTTTGGTACTCGCTGCCCTCGAGCAGTCGCTTCCCTGCAAGCGTATTTAAGTAACGAATGTTGATAGAGTAAGACCAGTAACCTTAAGTTCAGTCAAGCAATGGAGAAGACCGTGTCTTTGGCGACCGATCGTTTGAACAATATTCTCATCGAATTGCCCAAATACAAATCCCAGTGGCAGCTGAACGTAGCAAGCCCTTATGTGCGTGCTTATGATCTGGCCATAGACAATTATAACAAGAAGATGCAGGAGCAGGCCGCGCGCGACAAGATGGCAGCGGAACTGTTCGTCATGTCCGCATCCATTTTGACTGGAAGTGTAATGATGGCAGTCTTCGCAACGACTTCGTTGCGGACGTTAGCTGGCCGCGCGGCACTTCGGGTCATTTGCAACCAAAATCTGAACACAACCTTTAACGCGTTTCACGCTGTAAGCGAAAGCAAAGTCCTGATGTTCGCCTTGGGCGGTGTTCTTGACGAAGTAAAGAAGCTCGCAGGTAAGCATGTCACAGCGGCGGTCGAAGGGTTGACCAGCAGCGATGCGATTGCTTCCGCCCCTACCGCGCTGAACTTCCTCACCCGGATGGAGGATTTCATCAACGTAAACCACATCTGCGTGCATAATTTCGTACAAGGCGTGCGAGACGACGCGAGCATCAGCGACGCCAACAAAACCCACATTGCGGAACTTGTCGGCAAGACCCCATTCTGCAACCCACCAGAAGCCCGCCGCGTGGATGAAAATCGCTTGTCCCAGAAGATGGAATTGCTGTTTTACATGGACGCGGTGTTAGAGTCGGATAAATTGGTTAAGTTTGCATCCGTAACGTCCAGTACCACAATGCTTCTTCAGGATGTAGAATTTAGTAGGACGCCGATTGCACAGCTTCCATCTTCAACTGACTATCCTAGGGAAATAGGCCCTCAATCGGGAGGGATTCCGATCACATCAAAAAACATTGGCCAACGGGTGAAGTATGAGAATTTGGGCTCTCAAATACGGCAACGCATTGACACTTTGAGTAAGTTGACTGGGAATTCGTCATTCTATCCTGAGCAATCCGCCGTGGAACGTTTTTTTGATCCGACGGGGAATGCGCAATTGCTAAAAGCCGAGCAAATCATAAACCGCCTTTCTATTGAAGCTAGGCCGAAAGAACTAACTGATGTCAAGGTAATCTAGGTCTTACCATGCTGTTTAATGATTTCACCTCGCACGTCAAAAAGATTTGTTTGCTGAAACTATGCGCATTTGCCTGCCTTGTTTGCGTCATCCTGCTGACTGCTTCGCATGTATCTGCTGATCAAGCGAACAACACAATCGATTCTGTGGTGATTAGAGCCGAGCGTTTGGATCAACGTCTAGCAGACATTAATGCAATGGTGGAGAATTCCGTTGCTATCGAAGCCGCGGGCACCAAGCTAGACGTGGCGAAGACAAAGCCTTTGATGCTGAAGGCGATAAGCCAAAAATTTGACCTTTTGCAAATGAAGCGGACTATAGTGGCCGCAATTGAGCAGCCAGATAACGATTATCAAAATTTTAAGGCCCTAGACAAAGCTGTGTCCGCTCTAATCGTGAGCTACGCTCAAATTGACAAAATATACACGGATAAAGATGAGGTAGCGGGGAAAAGCATTCAAGCGCGGCTCGGTAACCCGAAGACTAGAGAGACAGTCAATGACGTTGCAAACTTGATGGCTTCACCAAAGCTTGCGGCAGATGCCGCCTCGTTTCAGCAGGCGGTCGGTGTTGCTTTGAAAATATCGAGTGATCCCGGCATCTATGAACTTAATGAGGAAGATCAAAAAAAATTCTTGGCAGATTTACCGAATTTTCTGGCCAATCTTCGGGAGCGGGAAGTAAATCAGAGTGCATACTCTAGAGTTATCACTGAGGAATATGCACGCAACGAGTTAAGCTATGCACTGGCGACGCTTTCGGATGACCAATTAGACACGTTGAAAATGTTTTACTCCAGCCCAACTGGAATTGCGAAAACGGAAGCGTTGAAAAAGACTTATAAGGATATTCTGAGCGAGAATACGTCAATAGCGCTTGATCAGTATTTCAGATTAATTTTTGCCGAAGGAGTTAAGAATTAGTGATGTGAATTATTATTCAATTATATGTAGATTATCGATCCGTCTTTTGAGGTAGTATTTAAATTTTAATTTTGGCGTAATGCAAATTTATCGAAAGCGTAGTAGAGCTCTGTCTATTGAGGCGATGTGGCCGATTGGTGTTACTGTCGCGGTTTTAGCGTTTTTGGAGCCTACGCAGGCTCAATCAAGCTGCTTGCTGGAAGTTGAGAACGTAAAGCTGATAGCAGACAATGTCCCGACTCTTCTTGGTTACGCGGAACAGGACTTTTCGAAAGAAAAGAGCAAAGATGTTTCGACAGTAGACAAAATATTGCGACCTATCGTTACTGAGGTGTTTGGGGATAGTGCATTATCACAGAAGTTGATTGAAAAATTTGGTAGTCGTGACTGTGATTCGCCTGCGCTTTTAGCAATTGGAAAGCTTTTGAAGGAGAGTAATGCCAAGCTTGCCAATCAGGGGACACAAACTTCGACACCTGAGAAAGTCGCTTCTGAAGAGAGGGTGAAAGAGCTGGAGGCGCTTGCCGATAGTTTCGCACTTCCAGAACTTTTCGCAGAAAATTCAGTTGCTGGCGCGGCAATGAATGCGGCTTTAGAGATCTATTTTACGGAAAAACCGGAAGAATTAGCCCACCTCGACGGGAATGAAGCAAAAAGATTGGCGGAAGATATTTTACCTGAGCTTCGTCAGCGAGAGGGAAATCCAATAAGGTTTGATAGAGACGTCTCAAGAGGGATAGCCAAGGCACAACTGACTTGGGTTTTGTCGACCCTGCCCGAAGACGACTTAAAGCAGCTGAAAGACTTCTACGCGTCCCCTGCCGTCATGGCGGAGAGGGATAGGCTGATTGCAAGCTACAAGGAGCAGATAGATCGCTATAGCGTCACGATGTTGGTCAAAGCGCTTGAGGCTTTCAAGCCGCATTTCAACGGCGAAGCATCCTTGAGTGATCGAAATAAAAAGTAGCGGTATCTTCGATCCAGCAAAATTTCGGGTCACGCACTCAGCTTTTCGCCAATTCGAAACAAACCATCTGCTGCAATCCTCCCTCATCTCTATTGGAGATGGCGAGTTTTCCTCCAAAGCGCTCAATAATCTCCTTGGCGATAGCCAGCCCCAAGCCTGCGCCGGGGACGGATTTTCGGCGGGCGGGGTCTACGCGGAAGAAGGGTTCGAAGACGCGGGTTATCAGATCTGGGGGGATGCCTGGGCCTTGGTCGGTGATGTTCAAGTGAACTTTGTGGGATTGGCGGCTGACTGTGACTTCGGCGGATTTTCCGTGCGTGGCGGCGTTGAGGATGAGGTTTTGCAGGGCGCGTTTCAGGGCGAGCGGCGCTGCGTTTATGAGAAGCGGAGCTTCAGGCACTATGAGCCTTATCGGGCCTGCATGGTTGATATGCTCAAGGTCTTTTACGATCTGCCGTAGAAGCTGAACGATGTCTGTCTGCTCCACTGCTGTTTTCGTCACCTCTTCGCGCACCAGCAGGATGGCGCTGTCGGCTATGGCATCCAGTTCCTGTAAATCGTTCAGCCATTTCTCGCGCTCTTCGTCATTTTCGACAAATTCCGCCCGCAGCCGCATTCTCGTCATTGGTGTCCGCAAATCGTGACCGGCAGCCGCGACGAGGCGCATGCGGCTTTCCATGGCGGATTTCAAGCGAGTGCTCAAGGAGTTGATGGCGCGGACGGTAGTGCGGATTTCGGCGGGGCCCGCGTCGGGCAGTGCGGGTAACGCACCATCAGGCCCGATACGGTCTGCCACGCTTTCCAAAATCTCAAGGGGGCGGGTCATCTTTCTTGCGGCCACGATGGAGACGACGGCGCTGCCGAGAACGATGAGCGCGATCCACATGCCGAAGGATTTCCACCCGCCGGAAGGCGGGCCAAGATTGGGAATTTCGGTTTCAAGCCAACCGCCGCGTTCCAAGGCGATAGCAGCGGTGGGGGCTTCGCGACCGGCTTGCCTCACGACCATTGCCACATAAGGCGTTCCGTTGCTGGAAAGCGCAGTCTCAAGAAAATGGGAGAGCATTTCCTCGTTTTCCCCTTCCGGCGGGGTCTGGCTCAGCTTGTAATAGCCGTCGAGAGCGGCGTCATTGCCAGCTTCAGCGATCTTCACGGCAAAGGCCAATTGCCGGGCAATCGGTTCAATTGTCGCGGCAGGCGAAGGCGGTTGAAGTGTCTTCATTGCCGTGAATGTGGCAAGGGCGACAACCGCTATGATGGAGATGATGAGCAGTGCCGCGATACGGTTTCGCAGTGAATTCATCGTTGCACCGGAATAGCCTGAACCGGCACCGTCATCTGGTAACCGCCATTTCGCACCGTTTTGAAAAGGGCGGCATCGCCGTCATCGCCAAGTTTCTTGCGGAGCCTGCTCATCAAAACATCTATGGATCGATCGAACGGACCGCGGTCTTTGCCCTGGGTCAGGTCCAGCAGCTGGTCTCTGGAAAGCAGGCGACCGGGCCTGTCGAGAAAGACCTTCAGCAGATCGAATTCGGCGCCCGTAAGGTCGATCTGGCTGCCATCTTCGCCGACGACGGATCGCTGTTCCGGGTCGGCATTGAAACCCGCAAAGGCATAGATGAGACTATCCTGCTGCTGTTGCACAACGGGGGCTGCGCGGCGCAGAACGGCCTTGATACGGGCGGTCAATTCACGTGGGTTGAAGGGCTTTCCGAGGTAATCGTCCGCCCCCATCTCAAGGCCGACAATGCGGTCGACGTCTTCCTTGAGCGCGGTGAGGAGGATAACAGGCGTTCGTGGTCTCCGGTCCTGAAGGCTTCGGCAAATATCCAGCCCGGAGCCATCCGGCAGCATCACGTCCAGCACGATCAGGTCCGGCTGCGAGGCGGAGAGCCTCTGCTCGAACTCCTTTCTGTCTGCTGCAGTGGAAACGCGAAAACCCTGTCCGCCCAGATATTTGGCCAGAAGCGAGCGGATTTCTGCGTCGTCATCCACGATAAGGACATGTGTGGCGGAAGCTGCTGTCATGAATACCAACCTTTCGATCTCCACTATATAGAAGACGAAAAGCGTCAAGTGCTGAAAATTGCAACGAAACCTTGCCGGAACCGGCCCGGAAACATTCGGTTACAAATTCGCACTGCCCGGAAACATCGCGGAAACATTGTGACCAATGCCGGAAACGTAGGCGCTCTATCGTCAGGTCGTTCCAATATGGAAGGATTTGATGATGAAACGCTCTTTGATCACCACCGCGCTTGCAGCCGCAACCGTGCTGGGCTCCGTCGTTATGGTTCAGGCGCAGTCGCAAAATGGCGCACCCCAGCCGCCAAGAGGACCGCAGGGCGCCGCAGATTTGGGCGGGCCGCGCCATGATCCATCGTTTCCGTTTCCCGGTGGTCCACGCGCTGGCAAGATGCACGAAGTCGCCGTTTTCGATCTGGCAGGCAAGCTTGCCGCTGCCGAAATCTACATTGGTGTGAAGCCTGACCAGCTTGCTACATGGCGCACATATACCGAGGCGCTTCTTGATCTCGTGTCAACGGATGCTGCGCCTCCGCCGCCGCCCGCAGGAGAACCTTCGGCACCCCCTCCGCCTCTCGCTGGACAAGATGCAAAGAAACCGGAAGCCAAAGCGCAATTGCCCGGTGAGGCGCTGGCTGGCCTGATTCTGGAGAAATCCGAGAAGGCCAAGCACCTGCAGGATGCTCTCACCTCTCTGAAGGCAAGCCTTTCGCCAGCGCAGCTCGACAAGCTGGTTGAACTGGATCGCAACCTGGTGAGAAGGCCGCCACCGCCGCCGCACGGGCCGAACTTCGGTCACGGTCCATCCGATGACGATTTCCAGCCCGGCGATAACGGTCCGAAGGGTTAGCACGAAATCCCCTCCGCGGTCTGCCCCCAAACACCGGAGGGGTACGGTTGGGAACAACCGAAGGGGGATCGTCTGCCGCGATCCCCCGAACTTTTTTAGGAAACAAGATGCGCTATTATTACGCTGTGCTTGCCTTCGCCTTTGGCGTCAGCCTCATGCTTTCGGTGGCTCACGCGGACCAGAAATCTGCCAAGTCTGCCGCTGCGCCGCAGACGCAAAAGTCCGAAGATCCGCGCTCGCGCTGCACCGTCAAAGACAGGAAAAAGTCGCCGCAAAAATGCGCGATGTCCAGGCGAGCACGCAGCCGATGAATATGAAGAGGATCATCATAACGCTTGCAGCCCTTGCCGCAGCCGGTGCCTGCGGCTGGGTATCGCTTGGCTATTCAAGTGCGGCAACGCCCAACGTCATGACGGCTGAGGTGCGCCGCGGTAGCGTGGAGCAGACGGTTCTTGCCACCGGCACATTGAAGCCATCGCGTCTGGTTGCCGTTGGAGCGCAGGTTTCCGGTCGCATCACCGGCGTCAAGGTTTCGCTGGGCCAGACCGTGAAAGCAGGTGAGTTGGTGGCTGAAATCGACTCCGTCACGCAGCGAAACAATTTGCGCACCGCGCAGGCGGCACTTGCGAATGTGAAAGCACAACGCGTGGAGAAAGAGGCGACCCGCACGCTCAACCAGCAAAGCCTTGCGCGACAGCAGGACATGGCGTCGAAGAACACGACATCCCGTTCGGAGCTGGAAAGCGCTGCGGCTGCTCTTGCTGTAACCGATGCGCAGATCAAGGCGCTGGATGCACAGATCGAGGAGGCGGAGGTTGCCGTGGAGACGGCTGAGGCAAATCTCGGTTACACGCAGATCACGGCGCCAATCGATGGCGCGGTTCTCTCGATTGTCAGCCAGGAGGGCCAGACCGTGAATGCCACGCAGTCTGCGCCAACCATCGTCATCATCGGCCAACTGGACACGATGACGGTGCGGACCGAGATATCGGAGGCCGATATTACGCGCGTCACGGCAGGTCTGCCGGTCTATTTCACTGTACTGGGAGAGCCACAGACCCGATATGAGGCGACGCTCGCCGCGATTGAACCGGCGCCGGAATCGATAAGAAGCGATTCAAGCTTCAGCTCGTCCAGCTCCACATCCACGTCTTCCAGTTCCACCAGTTCCTCATCGGAAGCGATTTATTACAATGGCGTTTTCAACGTTCCCAATCCTGATGGAAAACTCCGCACATATATGACTGCGGAAGTTCATATCGTTCTCGGCGAAGCGCGTGATGTTTTGACCGTGCCTTCAGCGGCGCTGGGCGGCGCTTCATCCGATGGGAAGTATGCCGTGCGCGTGATGGCTGCCGATGGCTCGATTGCTCAAAAACAGGTGGAAGTTGGCCTCAACGACAAGGTAACGGCGGAAATACGGTCGGGGCTTGCGGAAAATGAACGCGTTATCACCGGCGAAGTGACCGCTGCCGCTTCCAGTTCTGCATCACGCGGGCCTGGCGGGCCTCCGCCCATGGGGTTCTGATCATGGCAAAACCTCTTATCGTTCTTCAATCCGTCTGCCGGGAATATCCATCTGGCGATGGCA
>JAAIGF010216814.1_pt1 | contig 48483 bp, 46 predicted proteins | sample 6487441 | NCBI WGS metagenome assembly JAAIGF01 (sample SAMN13974129, study PRJNA590717) | phyllosphere metagenome | biome: pepper field; feature: multiple bacterial spot infested pepper fields; material: pepper leaves; isolation source: leaves from pepper fields | host: Capsicum annuum ...
CTGCAACGGCGCTACATGCAGTTGGAGGCCTTCGAGGCGGTCAGCGATAATCCGCAGGCCAAGTTGTCGGCCGTGATCAACTAAACGGCAAACTCAGTGGCCAAGCTCATGATGAGTTACACCACTTCCTGGGACACGATCCGTTCGCCCCGCCACGAGCAGAGACGCTGCAGCGATAAGTCGCGTAGTTATAGCCGCCCTGCGTGAGTCAAATTCACGAGACTACCCGCCGGATGTGATCGCTCAGCTTGAACAGGGCTTTTCTCCCGAAGCCATCACCACACAGCTTATGAAGCGTAGGGTCTTCGTAGCCTTATTGGGCGAAAACATTATTGGCACTGCCGGTCTCGACGGGGATGTAGTCAGAAGTGTTTTCGTTGACCCAGCTCACCAGAAAGCCGGTATCGGGCGGCATTTGATGGGTGTCATTCATGCAACTGCTGCCAGCGAAGGTTTTAGAACTGTACGTGTGCCATCTTCGATTACAGCTGAAAGGTTTTATACCGCGTTGGGCTATCAGAAAATCCGCGACGCGTTTCATGGGGCGGAGCGCACCATCGTTATGGAGAAACGGCTGTAGGATTACCCCGGACTATTTACATTGATCTCACTGGTCCGCTGCCATTTCGAGCGCCCGAGTGCCCTGGCAATATCAGCTTCTCAGACAGACAGAGACAACGAAGCCCGCACTAGGCGGGCTTTGCGGGGTGTTTCGTAGACAGCCGTAGACTTCTGGTCGATGGTTTCTGGTGCGGAGACAGACGGACGGTTGTTGGCCGTGAGGGCCCGGTTTTCGCGGGGCTGGAATATTGTGGATTTTTGACGTACCTCAAAGGGCATCTACAAACAAATCAGCTAGTTATGGTTCTCGGTGGAATCGAAGTGGGAACATTTTGGTTCTCCTGATTAGTGATCTGCTAGTCCATGGAGGATGTTAACGGTACGTAGCCTCGAAAGCGCCTTAAGCGCTGCGACCAACCTTTTCAACTGAAAGGGGAGGAGCGGCAGAATTCGAACGGAAGGTACCAGTCGGACGTGTCCAAGAAATCGAGGGCGATTCAAGTAACTTCTTTAAGGAGGCCAGTGATAAAACCACAAACCTTAACCGCCCTAAACCTCCAAGACTGGATTCAAGGTTACTCGTATTAAATTACGGGCAACCTTTTAGAGCAAAAATCAGAGTTACAGATTAAACTTCTGGAAAACAAGCGCCTGCTTAGATGGCGGCAGGACGAAATTAACTCCAAGGGGGCTCATAGCCCTATTGTAGCTTACGATATACCTGAACGTCTTGTGATATATATCAGCCACATCGACCTCCTTATAAAAACACCCATTAATATATCGATTCACGAAACCAGCAAGCAGGTCTGCAAATTGCACCCCTATACATTCATCAGACTTCACAAAGTGCAATACAGGCTCATCCTTCAACTCAAAGTCCACAGTTGAGATCCTGGGGGTACCCGCTGGAAACTTAGCACTCTTCAAGGTTTTGATACAGGAACGAATTGACTGGTCAAACTGATCCTGCACATCATGATGCAGAACCACACCCTCAAGATGTTTTAGGTGGTACTTATTAAGCCTGGCGAGGACATTGAATTTACAATGGATATGAGGTAGCAAAGCTATAGAGTCACCGTTATTAGCGCTATCAGGAATTGGAATAAACTTACTGACCGCATCCACCTCCCCAAGTCCAACCTTAAATATAGAGTAATCATCAATCGTCTCATCGATACTATCAATTGCAAACTTCGAGTACTCAAAACCGCTTAGATCGGATTTAAAAAATGACTTCAAAGTATCCATTGATTCGAGTAGATTTTGCTCATTAGGCTCCATGCATACCTTGTAGAAATTATCATAACAAGCCTGAGGCATATTAAACGAAAGAAAGTCTGCAATCTTGTTCCTAACTAACTGAACAACATCCGCTTGATCGGGAGGCGAACCATCAGGCGGAATAATTTGATGCCCAACCATTGCTGTACTAACGCAATATTTTTTATCAACCACCTCAACGATAATTGGGATTCTCCTGTCGTAAATATATTTGGCAACATCAAGAATTACTTGAGGCTTTTTGAAATAAAAATCTTCTGACTTGAGTTCACTCTCCTTAATATCATAGCTTTTTCTCAGACCCCTAACAAATTCGCTCGCATGATGTAAGTCGTCCAGCCCAATACATGATAAGACGAATAGAGGCTGCCCCCCGAATTTTGATCCTGATTTTTTAGTTGCAAGATCCCCTGAATTTCCGCTTTCATCTAAATAATAATTGTATGTCATTAACTTTTCCTTACCCGCGATTAGTTCAGGCCACTTAGTGATCACCCTCCTAGCTGCAGGCCGGTAGGAGATGACACCATGGAATGGGCAAAGGTAGCACAACGCCATGCCACGCATCACCCGCTGCTTTTGAATGGGACGTTATTCGACGACGGGACAATGGCCCCCTAACGAACTGACGGCACACGGACGTTCCAAGGTGGTGAAAGAGTTATTATTTTGGGTGCTGATCTATCATCGCAATCGGCAACAAGGCGTGAAAGAATTGAAGCTAACCCTTTCCAGAAAAACGCTCTAACCCGGGCGAAATAATAATTAACACAGATGAATCGATTAACTTAGCTGCGCGTATAGATTTTACTTCGACAAAAGAGAATCATGCGCTGACCAAAAAACCAAGGAGCGCAACATGCCTCAAAAGATCTATTTTGATGAGTCTGGATTCACAGGAAACAACCTGCTGCACCCAAGACAAAATTACTTCGCCTATGCATCGGTTGCTACTGATGATGATGAGGCCAAATCAATGGTGGAAAAACTAATCAAAAAATACAACATTCAAGGTGGCGAACTCAAGGGGGCAAACCTTGTAAAGTTCGCGAAAGGCCGAAAGGCTATCACAGAGGTTCTCGACGCTTTCGATGGTCGTATAAAAATCTCGATTTCTGATAAAAAATTTGCCCTAGCTGGAAAATTTCATGAATACATTTTCGAACCATGCTACTCCGACATTAATTCATTATTTTACGGTATTGGATTCCACCGTTTCATCGCAAACGTGCTTTATATGGAGTTTACTGCACGTGGAGCAGGTGCAGAAGAGCTCTTTTCGGAATTTGAAAGTTTGATGCGGGAAGGTAACAGCAAAAATTTAGAAGGAATTTTCTCATCATCAGCTATCGCTGAGCACTCCGAAGTCATAAGAATGATCCGGGAGTTCTCGCAGATCCGACATAAAGACATTACAGATGAACTTGAATCACTGGCCGATGGCGAAACCGGAAAGTGGGTACTCGACCTAACGAACACAGCCCTTTATACGCTGCTAGCTAACTGGGGTACAGAATATGACGTATTGACCGCTGTATGTGATCATTCGAAGCCTCTGCAGCACAATCAAGAAATGTTCAACAGCATGGTTGGCAACACTGAGAAGATATTTTCTGACATGGGCGGCCAAAGCCATCCAATTACTTTCAATCTGTCAGGCCCAATAGAGTTTGCATCCTCTCATGAGTCCCACGGCATTCAGATCGCAGACGCAATTGCGGCTGCAGCGGTCTACGTCTTCTCGGGAGCACAGGATGACGCCGCAGATCATTGGCGGCACATTATTGCGCGCCAAGCCCACTACGGCAGCGTGATCCCAGATCAAGATGAGCTCAAACTCGAACTTCATCGCCCGCAGCTTAATGCTCTTGTTCTGAAGCATTTGCATAAACGGGCAGTCGACGGGATAAGCCTCACGGATGGAATGCATCAGGCAATCCTGGGCATCAGCCGCAGCTTGAGGCTCTCCCCCTTCGTTATGGGATAAAAATTTATTGGAATAGAAAAATGATGCTGCGTACCAAAAAATGAAGCACAGCTTCGCATGCTTTCGCACTGGGATACCAGTTGTAGATCGCATGAGGGGCATGTCGCTGATCGGAAAGCCCTAGTTCTAATCAAGGGCTTTCTCCTCCGAGGTCATGGCTCAAGATTCTATCTGGGACAACCACGAGCCAGATGGCCTCCAGGATCATGTCACTTTATTAGGCAAGCTACGACTCTACAACATCTGAACCGTACTGAGCTCTCCAATCTTTCAGCCCACCTGGTGTCGTATCTGTCACCCTGAACCACATGCTAATTTCAATAGTGGAATGATAAGTTTTAAAAATACATACTCGTTGGTGAAATGCATTTTAATAATGCTTGCCAAACTAACTGACGCCTTAATACGACAGCGACATGAGATTAGCAATACAGGATCAATTAATCTACACCTAGCGACTTCCTATAGCTACAAATGCGAGATATAATTACCGATTGACAGCAATCTTAAGTGCGAGGCAGCTTTTTAATATGGGCGAGAAAGAGTTCAAGGCAGCAGTTTTGGAAAGATTATTGGCACTCGGCGAAATTGACTTGACAACCCTTGTATTTAGCGAGATGAGCCTGGCGAGAAAATCTCGGCGAGTAGATCTCGGGTATATACGAAACAATGAGATGGTTGCAATTGAGATTAAAAGCGAAAAGGACTCGTTGTACCGACTTGAGGGCCAGCTAGAAGAGTACAGAAAGTACTTTGATCGGGTGGTAGTTGCGGTAGCAGGAAAGTATGTAGAAGGTGTTTTGTCTAGCACTCCTGACGATGTAGCCGTTTGGAAAGTAGCATCGGACGGGATTAATGTGGTCCGCAAGGGGCGACTTGTTAGAAACATTTCAAAAACAAACTATCTTGAACTTATGACTAAGAGAGAGGTTTCATTTTTAGCTAGACGAGTTGGGGTATCACCCGATCTTGCTATGTACGAACTGAAAATGGAAACCTCATATAAGCTGACCAGAGTTTCAAAAGTGCTCGTTAAAGAAATTCTTATAGACGGAATTTATAAGCGCTTCAACTTGCCGTCCAATAGATTTCTTTTAAAGGTGCTCTCCAACGGTACCGTCACGGCATCTGATGTAGGCCTCTTAAGTCCTTATTTGAAGCGAACAGCAGAGTAAGAATCACTCAATCCACCCATTCCTCATCAGTATTTATGATATCGTCGGTGGAGTTGTAGTGAAGCTGATTGAATATATGAATATTGATCCTAACTGCCGTAGCTCTTTGCGCACTGTAGATCCCGAACTCATTGTTCTCAGCAGTTATTTCAATTTGCTGGGTACCCCAAAGTCGTAGCTCAGAGACCCAATATTCACCACTAATTATCTCTTTAGCGATTTCGATATACGCGGTTTTGCGCTTGCTTTTGGAGTCGGGTGCATTATCATCGACTTCTCTTCTGACAAATTTCCAATCTTTTTTAAGCGGGTAATCAATTCTAGGTGGAGGAACTCCCGAGCCGCCATCCTGTTTTTCCGCTCTAGCGCTCCCCCTATCTGAATAGATGAGAGGATTAAAAGTACCTTTCTCTAGAACTCGATTAAAAAGAATCCTTTCATATATAGAGTTGGTGCCATTTTGTTGCCCGGCAAAACCAGAAGGGAATGATGATGCGCTTATTGCAATAGTGACGTTCTCGATATGATCCTTAGCTTCCGTAATTAATCTTTCCAGAAGAGGAACTCTTTCAGGAAAATTAATATCGATGCCGCCCAGGTCATAAATTATAAGAAGGTCCTCTGTGTTGTTAGCTTTCAGCGCATTGATTAGAAGGCTGTGCTTTCTTGTGTTTTGCTCATTAGGACAGATACGTAAGACCACACCTCTACCTAGGGAGGCAAGGTTATTAATCTGCCCCTCAATGCTCGCCATACTTTCATGTTGAATACAAGGTATGGCATTTTCCTGGCTCTGAATAAAGCTACACCAGTTTCTATAGCCATCACTAGGATCTAGTAAATCTGACAGTTCTTGGTAAACTGGCTTTTCAGGGTATCGCCCAGTGAACAAGAAGACTTTATTTTCGGATAGAAATTTTTCATCGATGTCTGCAATCCAAGGACGATTCCCGATAGAACTTTCAATTTTTTTAATTGAACTCTCTAGGCGATGCGCACTAACCCACCCTTTTAGAGAGAAAAGTGGAAGAATTGCGTCTTTGTCCTTGTCTGGGAGCTCTGCAATGGCTGCCATCTCCGCAGGGCTAATAGCTAAAATAGGCAAGTATCCCCAGCTTGGAAATTTATTCTGCATGAGTTACTTTTTTCCTGTCCTAATTTTTATTGCGGCGAGAGAGACCTGCGCAAGCTCTGCAACTTTTTTATACCTCTCATCCAGTTTTAATGCACTATGCGCAAGAAGTTCTTGCTCAATAAGTGATGCAGGCATAATTATATCTGCCGCTAATCTATTGGCCTCTCTCTCCAAGTCATCCGAAAGCCGTGAGCGATAAAGTACGTCATCGGTTATACCGCTGGCGAGACGTTCCCGATGCAATAGAAAATGGGCGATTTCATGCGCAATTGTAAAACGTTGTCGTTCTTTAACATCGTGCCGATTAACCTTGATGGTAACGACCCCTTCTGTTTCCCTTATTTCACCTGAAATCGATCCGGGCATTGTAGATTTCAAGATTATTAAGCCAAGGTCCTTAGCAATAGCCCCAACCGCGACGGGTAACTTTGCTTGATGTGAAGCTATGATAGCTTTTTGATCATCACTTAAAGTTTTCCATTCAGGAGACGATTTCAATTTTGTTGTTCTCCGTCACTTGGATCGTCCGGTATTGACGTATCTCGATATACAATATTTTCAACAGCACTCTGAATCAATTTGTCAAACCTGTTCTCTTCAATTAGCTTGACAATGTTATCCTCAGTCGCTTTAGGTAGTTCCTCCCTTGTTACTACCTTAACAGTTTCTTTGGCTGTTTTTCTGGCATCTTTGATCGCTTCGTTTTTTATGTTTCGGTAACCAAGTATAGCTAAAATGGCAACCAAAACCCCTAAAACCGTTATTATTACAGACACTGCAGACAGCAATAAAGTGGCAACACTGTTTTCATCAGGCTTTCTGAGCTCTGAGATATTCTTCTCGAGATTTTTTATTTTTTCATCTTGAAGCCTTATTTCAAATGATAATTTTTGCGCGTCACTTTCCGCTTTGGATGCCGCAGCTTGGGCAAATTCCTGAAGGGCTAAGTAATCACTTGACGGCTTGCTACTAGTTGCGCCTGAGTCATTGGCGATTTCTACCTGTCTCTCCGCGCCACTTTCAAGCACAGCTGAAATAGCTTTGGAAGCTTGAAAGCTTAGAATAACGCTGAGTACTATCTTAGCTAATGTTAATATCCATCTAGCTTCTGATGTAAAATATAGCTTTCGATGTATTTTTATAGTTTCCGGCATGCTATCTTCTATTATTAGTCCGGCGCACGAACGAGATCCCTAGCTAGAAACGATAAATATAGCATGAATATTTTAAGCTGTGGTCTTGAACAATTTTAGATTCTATATTCCTTAGGATTCTCGCTTGATACGTATTTTCTCGCTGCGATATGGAAAAACCTACGGTACTGGCTAGTTGATGACAGCAGATCCGCAGTTCTCTACGGTGTATTTCATAGTCCATTACTCGGTCTTCTCCCTTCGTGATGCATATTAGGCGTATGATCTCTAACTCTGATATATTTATGTCAGTGTGCCACTAGTCACTCAAGATGTTCAACCTCAGTACCCTGACCTCGCCTTAGGACTGTGGGCCCGTTCCAACTCCGCATAGCTTTGACGACTGCGTCGTTCCCCACGTCATCCCGCCAAGAATGTTGAGTGTTATCAGGGATCAAGGCCCCTGCGACCTGTGGGGAATGTCCACTACGCGGGACTGGCGGCTCTTTACGACCAAGGGCAAGGGCATCTCATGATCTGGCCTCCTGAGCACCGTTTCCGGTGGGCGGGTGGAGGCTGCATTGGCTGACGAGACCAGTGCCGCGAGATCCTGAGCCGTGTGCAAGCAGCAATGCGATGACCGGGGCATGCCTGACTGTCAGTCAGGTGCAGTCCGTTCCTTGGTCTGCGGCACCATCATCTACAGCGCTGTCGCTGGTGACATCGGCGTTTGTCACGCCGATTGTCACGAGGTGGAATGCCGCAAAGCCTTGTGCGATCAGGGCTGCAGCAGTGGTAGAAGTGCCCGTCTCTTTCCAAAGAAAGAGACGGGCACAGGTTGGCGCAAGATTCGGCCAAGCGGATAGGTTGCTGCAGAGCAGCGAGGAACGGTGTATCTGGCGCACGAGAGCCATATGTGTAAGAGCATCCATCACATGGGTAGTGACCGGGCGAGCTGCCGGATGCGAATCGCCTTTGGGGAGAACCACCGCGAGAGCGGCGTGACCTTGAAGGTTCGGGCCACCTGGGATGCTGTCATCGACAGCGCTTGCACGGCCAGTTCTACGCCTGTGGATAAACCCGGTCAAGGGCCGAAATTCAGCGCTATTCGGGACCTGAAAAGCGGTTATCCACCGGTGGAATTCCGTGGTAAATCCTGGACAACGTCGTGGCTTTTAGCTCTTCAAAGTAAGGTCCATCCAAACAGGGCGGCTTTGCAGCCCTGTTTGGATGGACCCGCGTGAAAGTGCAGCCAGCGCCGATCTTACAGGCTCACCCGCGATTGAATGCGCCATGGCCATTTGGCAAGGCAGTTACGTTGTCGCCTACCGGATGGGCAAACTCATGCGGGGTGACATGGCCCGATCTGTTGGCATCGATGTAGTTACTCCACCACGCCATGATCAACCGACGCTGCTCCAGAAATTGGGCCTTGTGGATGTATGCAGCGCGCACGCGGTTACGCTCCTGGTGGCTCATCTGCCGCTCAATCGCCGCGTCCGTCCACAGCCCTGATTCGAGCAAGGCACTACAAGCCATGGTCCTGAATCCATGTCCGCAGACGTCCTTGGTGGTGTCGTACCCCATATTGCGCAGCACCTGGTTAACCGTGTTCTCCGACAAGGGTTTCCAGTACCTGTGATCACCGGGCAACACCAGTTCAGAGAAACGATTCAAGCTGCGCAGCCGTTCAAGGATCTCGATGACTTGAGGCGACAGCGGCACTATCTGAATGTCTCCACTCATCTTGGTCCCGCGCGTGGAATAGCGGACGCCTTCAATCGGCTTACGGGTATCGGGGATCTCCCACATCGCCCGTTGCAGGTCGAATTCATCCCACCGCGCAAAGCGCAGTTCACTGGACCGCACGAACACATGCAGCGTCAGCAGCACTGCGAGCCGGGTCAGCTCGCGACCGGTGTAGTTGTCGATTCGGCTCAACAATTCAGGAAGGCGGTTCAGCGAGAGCGCAGGACGGTGCACGGTACGCGGCGCTTGAATCGAGCCGGCCAGATCGAGCGCCGGATTTTGAGTGATCTGCCGCGCCCGCTTCGCACCCCGCATGATCGTGGATAGATAGTTCTGCACACGCAGCGCAACATCCATGGTGCCGCGATCCTTGATCCGCTGGGTGACCTCAAGGAGATCATGGGTGTCGAGCTCAGCAATCGGCCGCTGGCCAATCAGTGGAAACACATGGGTGCGCAACCTGCTCAGCACAGTCTTGGCATGGCCCTCGGTCCAGCGCCGGGACATTTCGACATGCCACTCCAGAGCGACGGTTTCAAAGAGAAGACTCGCCCGCTGGGCAGCAATCTTGGCCTTCTGCTTTTCTTCCATCGGATCAAGGTTGTCGAGCAACAGGGCCTTGGCCTCATCGCGCTTGGTCCTCGCGACAGCCAACGAAACGATGGGGTACTTGCCGATGATCAGCGTGCCTTCCTTGCCGTTGGGTTTGAAATACCGCAGCCGCCAAGTCTTCGAGCCACAGGGCGTGACGTAAAGGTACATACCCCCGCCGTCGAACAATTTGTAGGCCCGATCACGCGGTTTTGCCGTGCGGCATTTGAGGTCGCTGAGCGGAGTGGCTAGGCGTGGCATAGGGGTACGTTCTCCATTCAGGAAAGACGCTATACCCCAAAAATACCCCCGGTTATTGGGGATTTTGTTGGTTCCCGACGGAGGGTCGTGGAAATGAAAAACCGGCCAGAAGGCCGGTTTAGAGGGCTTCCAAAGCATTCAGCGGAATGCAGTGGAGCTGGATGTGGTGCCGGAGACAGGAATCGAACCTGCGACCTTCGCGTTACGAGTGCGCTGCTCTACCGACTGAGCTACACCGGCGTGTAGCGCAACGTACCACTGCTCGCACCCGTTACGCAAACCCCTGTTTCCACTTGTTTATTGCCCTACCCTCAAGCCCCCTTACACCCCTTCGGCGCCAGGTCTTCCTCGATGTCGGTAGTGCACGCCCACCCGGTAGCCGAACGTGTCAACGTCAATGCCTTACCCATCACGTTGGCCGGTGCATCCACCAGCGTGCAAGCAATAGTGCCGCTGCCATCCGCCGCCTTGCCTTCAGCCGTGATCGCACAATGCGCCGTCGCAGGCTGGCCACCCAGCTGGGCCACGGCCGTCACGTCTTTCCCATCATTCAACCGTAGATCCATCGCCGTCTTCAGCGCACTGATCTCCAGCAACCCGGCCGCAGCCTTGGAGCGGGCCTGGTGGTTGGTGTACATCGGTAAGGCGATGGTCGCCAGAATGCCAATGATCGCGACGACGATCATCAGTTCGATCAGGGTGATACCGCGTTGCCCTTTCATGAACGTATTTCCCTTTTTGATTCGCTTACGCGTTGTGGTCTGTTGCGCCCCAACCGGCAGCGGCGCAGTAGGCCTGAACAGACACCTTTTGTCACCCCTGCCCGCTTGGGCGTCATCTTCGCTGGACTACTCTAGTGAGCATCACGGACGCGCGCCCTTTCATGGAGGCGGCAAGCTGTTTCCAGGCTTGTCGCAGGGGCAGGAAAAGGACCTTTGCATGACCACATCCACACCTCTTTACAACTGGCACGGTACCGACGCGAACGGCGCGCCGGTCAGCGGTCAGACACCTGGGCGCAGCCCGGCCTATGTACGCGCCGGGCTGATCCGCCAGGGCATCACCGTGGCCAGTTTGCGGCCGGCCAGCGGGCTGATGCCTGGTTTGCCCAAGCGCCGGGAGAAGGCCGACCCGGCGGGGTTCAGCCGGCAGCTGGCGACCTTGCTCAAGGCCGGGGTGCCGCTGTTGCAAGCGTTCGAGGTGATGGGGCGCAGTGGTTGCGATGTGGCGCAGGCGGCGTTGCTGGACAGATTGAAACAGGATGTAGCGTCGGGGCTGGGGCTGGCAGATGCGTTGCAACGGCACCCGGCCTGGTTCGATGCGTTGTACTGCAACCTGGTGCGGGTAGGTGAGCAGTCCGGTACGCTCGACCGGCAGTTGGAGCAACTAGCAGGCATGCTGGAACAGCAGCGGGCACTGCATAAGAAAGTGCGTAAGGCGATGATCTACCCGCTGTTGCTGTTGCTGACCGGGCTGGGTGTGTCGGCAATTTTGTTGCTGGAGGTGATTCCGAAATTCGAGGGCATGTTCTCTGGCATGGGCGCGGAGTTGCCGGCCTTTACTCAGTGGGTGATCGACTTGTCCACAGGGCTGAGCCGCTTTGCACCGCTGTTACTGGTGATGGGCATGGTGTCAGCTTTTGCCGTGCGTCAGCTGTACCGGCAGCATGCGCCAGCGCGCCTGTGGATATCGCAGCGTGTACTGGGCTTGCCGGTGTTCGGCAGGTTACTGGGGCAGGCGGCGTTGGCGCGGTTTGCGCGTAGCCTGGCGACGTCTTATGGCGCCGGGGTACCGTTGCTGGATGCCTTGGGCACAGTGGCCCGGGTAACGGGTGGCGACTTGCATGAGCAGGCGGTGTTGCGGCTGCGCCAAGGCATGGCCAATGGGCAGGGGCTGAATCAGGCGATGGCGGGTGAGCCGCTGTTTCCACCGTTGCTGGTGCAACTGACGGCCATCGGTGAATCCAGCGGCACGCTGGACCAGATGCTGGAGAAAGCCGCCAGCCATTACGAGGAACAGGTCAGCCAGGCGCTGGACCAGTTGACCAGCCTGCTGGAGCCGGCCATCGTGTTGATCCTGGGCCTGCTGGTGGGTGGCCTGGTGGTGGCGATGTACCTGCCGATCTTCCAGTTGGGTAGCTTGATCTGAACATGACTTTATGGACTTTCCTGGCTGAGCAGCCGGCGTACTTCCTCACCCTGGCCACGCTGCTCGGCCTGCTGGTGGGCAGCTTTCTCAATGTGCTGGTGTATCGCCTGCCGATCATGCTGGAGCGGCAATGGCAGCGTGAAGCGCAGGAGGTATTAGGGCTGCCGACAGCGAAGCACGAGCGCTTCGACCTGTGCCTACCGGCTTCACGCTGCCCGCATTGCGCACACCGGATTCGCGCGAGGGAAAACATTCCGGTCATGAGTTACCTGGCTTTGCGTGGGCGCTGTTCGGCCTGCAAAACCCGCATCAGCCCGCGCTATCCGGTGGTGGAGCTGGCCAGCGCGCTGTTGTCGCTGGTGGTGGCCTGGCGCTTTGGCGCTTCGGCCGAGGCGTTAATGGCATTGCCGCTGACCTGGTGCCTGCTGGCCCTGAGCCTTATCGATGCCGATCACCAACTGCTGCCGGATGTGCTGGTGCTGCCGATGCTGTGGCTGGGGTTGATCGTCAATGCCTTCGGCCTCTATGTGCCACTTACCGACGCGCTGTGGGGCGCGGTGGTCGGTTACCTCAGCCTGTGGTCGGTCTACTGGGTGTTCAAGCTGGTTACCGGCAAGGAAGGCATGGGCTACGGCGACTTCAAACTGATGGCGCTGATCGGCGCCTGGGGTGGCTGGCAGGTGTTGCCATTGACGTTGCTGTTGTCGTCGGTGGTCGGGGCGTTGGTGGGCTTGTACCTGCTGCGTTTGCGCCGGCTTGCCCTGGGCACGACCATGCCGTTTGGCCCTTATCTGGCGATTGCGGGGTGGATTGCCGTGCTCTGGGGTGATGAAATATACGCCTCTTACATGCAACTGCCTGGATACTGATGACCACTGCGGCCTTCACCCCCTGGATTCTTGGCCTGACCGGCGGCATTGGTAGCGGCAAAAGCGCCGCTGCCGAGCGTTTCGTCGAGCTTGGCGTGCACCTGGTTGATGCCGACCAAGCGGCGCGCTGGGTTGTCGAACCTGGCCGCCCGGCCCTGGCCAGGATTGTCGAACGCTTTGGCGCGGGTGTGCTGCAGGCAGACGGGCAGCTTGATCGCGCGGCTTTGCGCCAGTTGATCTTCGCCGATCCGGCACAGCGCAAATGGCTGGAACAACTGCTGCACCCGCTGATCGGGCAAGAAATTTTCAGCTACCTGGCCAAGGCCGAGTCGCCGTATGCGGTATATGTGTCGCCACTGCTGATCGAGTCGGGGCAATACCATAAGACCCAACGCGTGCTGGTGATCGATGTGCCGCAGGAGTTGCAGATAGCGCGTACCCTGGCGCGGGACAACACCAGTGCCGAGCAGGTGCAGGCGATTCTGCAGGCCCAACTGGCCCGTGAGGATCGCCTGCGCCATGCCGATGATGTGGTGGTCAATGACGGCGACCTGGCTGCACTGCATGAGCAGATTGACCGCCTGCACCACTTTTACCTGACTTTGAAAGGAGGCCAGCCATGAGCCAGCCATTGACCGTCGACTGCCCAACCTGCGGCGCACCTGTGGAATGGAGCGAGACAAGCGCGTTCCGGCCGTTTTGTTCGGACCGCTGCAAGCTGATCGATCTGGGCGCCTGGGCGGCTGAGGAACACAAGATTCCGGGGGCGGAAGAGTCCGAGGATGAGCTGTATTCGGGGGACCTGGAGCCGCGGCATTGATCGGGTAACACGTTGGCAATGCGGGCCTCTTCGCGGGTAAACCCGCTCCTACACAGGTATTGCACCGGTCTTGAGGGCTGCGAGGCCCCTGTAGGAGCGGGTTTACCCGCGAAGAGGCCCGCACTGCCACCACAAAATCACCGCTCATCTTCCTTCCACGGCGCCTGCAAGTACCGCGTGCGGTTGAACGTTTCCAGCCACTCCGGGCAAAACACCACCAGTGCACTGATCACCATGCCGTTGATGAACGCCTCGGGGAACATCATCAGCCACAGGTAGCCGACAAAATCGCTGAGCCACTCCGGCAGGGCAAACCGCCCGTCCAGCCACAACACCCCCAGCGCCGCAGGCACACAAACAAGCACTGTCAGCGCAGCAGGGAAAAAACCCGAACAGAAGATATACACAAACAGGTTCCGCGGCTGCGCACGCTCGACCAAAATCGCGCACACCTCGGTAATAAGCACCGGCAAGCCCACCAGCAACAAGCCATTCACCCCGAGCGCCGCCAGGTCCTGGCGCCCCAGCGCCAGCAAACCAAGCTGGGCCATGAACCCACCCAGCACTGCCAGCGGCCAGTCCAGCAACAGGGTAACCGCTGTCATGCCAATGAAGTGGTACGACACCCCGGTATCAAAATCGCGCCTCACCAGCCACAACGCAAACAGGCAGAACACCGTGCCAAACAGCAGATGCTGGCGACGCCGGTCAGTGAACAGTTCAACCCAGCGAACCCGGCTGACCGCCCAGATCAGCAACGGCACATAACCCAGCCAGCCAAGGGTAAGGGTGGTGCCGGACAACACCTGCGCGCTGATCACCTGAACAATGCCCCTTGCGGCCATGTGGATTAAACCGAGTCTACACCCATTCTCCATTTCATTCGGTTGCAGTAGGCTGACGGCCTCATTCGATGCAGGAAGCATTGGCCATGCCGGAAGGACTCAACCCCACCCTGCTGCTGGCAGCAGCCCTCAACGCCATCATCGGCGTACTTCACCTGGCCATCATTGCCGTAGGGCCGCGCTGGTACCGTTTGTTCGGGGCGGGCGAGCGCATGGCGCTGGCCGCCGAAAAAGGCCGCGGGTATCCGGGCCTGATCACCGCCGCCATCGCCTGCGTGTTGCTGAGTTGGTCGGCCTATGCCTTGTCGGCAGCCGGGGCAATCGGGCGCCTGCCGTTGCTGTTACCGGTCATGTGCGTGATCACTCTGGTGTACCTGATGCGCGGCCTGCTTGGGCCTCGCTTACTGGCCGGCACCGGGCGTTCGCGGCGTTTTATCGTGGTCAGTTCGCTGGCCTGCCTGGGCTTTGGCCTGGTGCACCTGGTCGGGCTTGTGCAGCAGTGGCCGGTGCTGGGCTGATTCTCACGCTTGAACAGCATCTTACCGTCATCGATTAACGGCTAAGCTTGTCTGCATGGATGACTCAGACTACCTGCGCCTGCTTACCATCCAGGCCGAACAAGCCAATGCCTTTCTCTCCAACGCCCGCAAGTGGGAGCGGGAGCGATGGGTGTGCCAGCGCCTGTTGCAGGGGCTGAATATCCCTTACCGCAGCGAAGACTTCACGCCGGCCGGGCAAGAACCGCCCGACGTGCTGTTCCGCGACGCGGCCTTCGAGGTGTTTTTCGTACTCGACGAGGGGCGCCGGCTCAACGATGAATGGCGCGAAGAGCTGCAGCGCCGGCGCAGTGCGTTTTCCCTGGCGCAACTGGTACGCCGTGAAGCGCGCCCGCGGCGCATCAGTGCCACTGAACTGCTCGGGCGCCTGGCACCGACCTTGCGCAAGAAGGCGCACAACTACTGCGAGCGCGGGCTGGAGCTGAACGAGCTGGACATCATCGCCTTCTCCAGCCTGAAGCGCGAAGTGCTCGACCTCAACACCCACTTCCCGCCGCCCACCGAATACCTTCGCCAAGGCTGGCGCTCGCTGTCGATGGTGGGGCCGACTTTTGCCCGGGTGCTGTTCGCCCACCCCGACGCGCCGGACTTCCTGCGCAGCAACCTGGGCCGCAGCATCGTTTTCGACGTGGGCATCAGTCTTTGATCCAGTGCAGCGAATGTTTGCGATGGCGTACACTCGGCGCCAGGGATAGAAAGCATTATCATTTGTTTCAAGCGCTTGCGCGAACGCTGTAGCGTTTGCGCAGTCACAAACGTCTACCTGACGAGGCCCACCATGACCAGCCGCCTGAACCCGGAAGATCAGCGTCGTGTCGATGAGTATCTGCGAGCCCCCCAGCACCAAGTCGAGCGCCGGCCTTTCCGGCCCTGGCTGCTCCTTGTGCTGGTATTGGCCGTGACCATCGGGTTGGGTCTCATCAGCCGCCTGCTGAGTGGACTGGTGCTATGAGCTGCTTTGCGCTCGCCCTCCCCTCGTGCAGTTTGCGGCCGCCCCTCAGGGGCACGAATTCCGTAAACCTTATGAGATATTCCCATGACTCATCGCATCGTGATTGTCGGCGGCGGCGCCGGCGGCCTGGAACTGGCGACCCGCCTGGGTAAAAGCCTGGGCAAGCGCAAGCAGGCCGAGATCACCTTGGTCGACGCCAACCTCACGCATATCTGGAAGCCCCTGCTGCACGAAGTGGCTGCCGGCTCGCTGAACTCCTCGGAAGACGAACTGAACTACGTGGCCCAGGCCAAGTGGAACCACTTCAACTTCCAGTTGGGGCGCATGAGCGGCCTGGACCGTGAAGGCAAGCAGATCCAGCTGGCCGCCACCCTCGACGAAGAGGGCCGCGAGCTGCTGCCTGCGCGTACCCAGGGCTACGACACCTTGGTGATCGCCGTGGGCTCCAACACCAACGACTTTGGCACACTGGGCGCGGCGCAGCACTGCCTGTTCCTGGATACCCGCAAACAGGCCGAGCGCTTCCACCAGCAACTGCTCAACCACTACTTGCGTGCCCACGCCGGCGATGTGGCCAGCGAGCAGATCAGCGTCGCCATCGTAGGCGCAGGTGCCACGGGCGTGGAGCTGGCAGCCGAGCTGCACCATGCTGCCCACGAACTGGCAGCCTATGGCCTGGACCGCATCCAGCCCAAAGACATGCACATCACCCTCATCGAAGCGGGCCCGCGGGTACTGCCGGCACTGCCGGAGCGCATCAGCGTACCGGTGCACAAGACCCTGGAAAAACTCGGTGTGAAGGTACTGACCAACGCGGCTGTCAGTGAAGTGACCGAAGATGGCCTGAAAACCAAGGACGGTGAAGTGATCCAGGCCAGCCTGAAGGTATGGGCGGCCGGTATCCGTGCGCCAAGCTTCCTGAAAGACATCGATGGCCTGGAAACCAACCGCATCAACCAGCTGGTAGTGCGACCTACCCTGCAAACCACCCGCGACGACAACATCTTCGCCTTCGGTGACTGCGCCGCCTGCCCGCAACCTGGCAGCGATCGCAACGTGCCGCCACGCGCGCAGGCTGCGCACCAGCAGGCTTCGATGCTGGCCCAGAGCCTGAAGGCGCGGCTGGAGAACAAGGCGTTGCCGACTTACGAGTACAAGGACTATGGCTCGCTGGTGTCACTGTCGCGCTTCTCGGCAGTGGGCAACCTGATGGGTAACCTGATGGGCAGCGTGAAGCTGGAAGGCTGGTTGGCGCGGATGTTCTATGTGTCGCTGTACCGCATGCACCAGATGGCGTTGTACGGGTTCTTCCGCACGGCGTTGATGATGCTGGGTAGCAAGATTGGCCGGGGTACCGAGCCGCGGTTGAAGCTGCACTGACAGGTATGCACAAGGCTGAACGTCTTGGCGTTTCCCTGTAGGGTTTACCCGCGAATGCGATGGTGGCTCCACTGCCGCATTCGCGGGTGAACACCGCTCCTGCAAAGGGACGGTGTAAACCTTATTCAGGACGGAACGCACGCAAAAGAAAAAGGGCATCTCTTTCGAGATGCCCTTTATTCATGGTGGGTCGTGTAGGATTCGAACCTACGACCAATTGGTTAAAAGCCAACTGCTCTACCAACTGAGCTAACGACCCAAAAATGGTCGGGGTGAGGGGATTCGAACTCCTGACATCCTGCTCCCAAAGCAGGCGCGCTACCGGACTGCGCTACACCCCGGGTCTTTCAAAAAAAAGGGCATCTCTTTGAGATGCCCTTCTTTACATGGTGGGTCGTGTAGGATTCGAACCTACGACCAATTGGTTAAAAGCCAACTGCTCTACCAACTGAGCTAACGACCCGGAAAATGGTCGGGGTGAGGGGATTCGAACTCCTGACATCCTGCTCCCAAAGCAGGCGCGCTACCGGACTGCGCTACACCCCGAGATTGGCTCCGCGACCTGGACTCGAACCAGGGACCCAATGATTAACAGTCATTTGCTCTACCGACTGAGCTATCGCGGAACTAAATTTCGGTACAACATACCGATTTGCTACTCCGAAGTCCGTGTTCGCTTCGGACTCTTTAGCTTCGCTGCTTTCGCTTTGTCGCTGCTGAGGCCGGCTATTCTACATTCTTCGTTTTGCTTGTCAACCACTTTTTTTCATTCAACTTACTGATTTGTAAGTTGTTTTGCGGTCACCGTTGTTGCTGATGATCCGCTTAGTGCCTGACAACGCGGCGTATATTAGGGGCACTCGTTTTTTGATGCAAGCAAAAATTTCAAAAATTTCAGCGGGTTATCTGGAATAGCCGCAAACGCCCGGAAATACTGGGGCTGTGCTGGCCCCTTCGCGGGTGAACCCGCGCCTACAGAGGGCACTGCAAGCCCTGAAAGTGGTTGGTGCATCAATAGAAAGCCCCGCTAACGCGGGGCTCATGGTGCAACACAATCAGCCAAAGACGATTTCGTCGCCTTCCACCTTGGCGATAATCGCCGAACCCGGCAGGAACTTGCCCGCCAGAATCAGCTGCGCCAGCGGGTTTTCGATCCAGCGCTGAATTGCCCGCTTCAACGGCCGCGCGCCGTACACCGGGTCGTAACCCACGGCAATCAGCTTGTCCAGCGCCTCCGGGCTCAGGCTCAGCGAAAGTTCGCGCTCCAGCAGGCGGCTGCGCAGGCGCCCCAGCTGGATTTCGGTAATGCCGGCAATCTGCTCGCGGCCCAGTGGCTCGAACACCACCACTTCGTCGATGCGGTTGATGAACTCCGGACGGAAGTGTGCACCTACCGCATCCATCACCGCCGCACGTTGTGCCTCGCGATCACCGACCAGCTCCTGGATCTGCGCCGAGCCCAGGTTGGAGGTCATCACGATCACCGTGTTGCGGAAGTCCACGGTGCGCCCGTGGCTGTCGGTCAGGCGGCCGTCTTCCAGTACCTGCAGCAGCACGTTGAACACATCTGGGTGGGCTTTCTCCACCTCGTCCAGCAGTACCACCGAATAGGGTTTGCGCCGTACCGCCTCGGTCAGGTAACCGCCTTCTTCATAGCCTACGTATCCTGGTGGTGCACCGATCAGGCGAGCCACGGAATGTTTCTCCATGAACTCGGACATATCGATGCGCACCATCGCCTCTTCGGTATCGAACAGGAACTCGGCCAACGCTTTGCACAGCTCGGTCTTGCCCACCCCGGTCGGGCCGAGGAACAGGAACGAACCACTTGGGCGGTTCGGGTCGGACAGCCCCGCACGCGAGCGGCGCACGGCGTTGGCAACGGCGGTTACCGCCTCGCCCTGGCCGATCACGCGCTGGTGCAGCAGTTCTTCCATCTTCAGCAGTTTCTCGCGCTCGCCTTCAAGCATCTTGGCCACCGGAATACCGGTCCACTTCGACACCACTTCGGCAATTTCTTCCTCGGTCACCTTGTTGCGCAGCAACTGGTTCTCGGTCTTGCCGTGCTGGTCGACCATCTGCAGGCTACGCTCCAGGTCCGGGATCACCCCGTACTGCAGTTCGGCCATGCGGCTCAGGTCGCCTTTGCGACGGGCGGTTTCCAGCTCCTGGCGGGCCTGCTCGATCTTTTGCTGGATCTGCGCCGAACCCTGCACTTCGGCTTTCTCCGAAGCCCAGATTTCTTCCAGGTCGGAATACTCACGCTCCAGCCGCTCGATTTCTTCGGTCAGCTTCTCCAGGCGTTTTTTCGCCGCTTCGTCCTCTTCCTTCTTCAGCGCCTGGGATTCCACCTTCAACTGGATCAGGCGGCGATCAAGGCGGTCGAGCACTTCCGGCTTGGAGTCGATCTCCATACGGATACGGCTGGCCGCTTCGTCGATCAGGTCGATGGCCTTGTCCGGCAGCTGGCGGTCAGTGATGTAGCGGTGGCTGAGCTTGGCTGCCGCGATGATTGCACCGTCGGTGATGGCCACCTTGTGGTGCACTTCATAGCGCTCTTTCAGGCCACGCAGGATGGCAATGGTGTCTTCCTCGCTCGGCTCCTCGACCAGCACCTTCTGGAAGCGGCGCTCAAGCGCAGCGTCCTTCTCGATGAACTGGCGATACTCGTTCAGCGTGGTAGCACCAACGCAGTGCAGCTCGCCACGGGCCAGAGCCGGCTTGAGCATGTTGCCGGCGTCCATGGCGCCCTCGCCTTTACCAGCACCGACCATGGTGTGCAGTTCGTCGATGAACAGAATGATCTGGCCTTCCTGCTTGGACAGCTCGTTCAGCAGGCTTTTCAGGCGTTCTTCGAACTCGCCACGGTACTTGGCACCGGCAATCAGTGCCCCCATGTCCAGCGCCAGCAGGCGCTTGCCTTTCAGGCCATCAGGCACTTCACCGTTGATGATGCGCTGGGCCAGGCCTTCAGCGATGGCGGTTTTACCCACGCCAGGCTCACCGATCAGCACTGGGTTGTTCTTGGTACGGCGTTGCAGCACCTGTACGGTACGGCGGATTTCGTCATCACGGCCGATCACCGGGTCCAGCTTGCCTTCTTCGGCACGCTTGGTCAGGTCGACGGTGTACTTGTCCAGGGCCTGGCGCGATTCCTCGGCGTTGGCGTCATTCACCGCCTCACCGCCGCGCAGGTTGTTGATGGCATTTTCCAGGGCCTTTTTGGTCACGCCCTGGCTCAGCAGCAACTTGCCAAGCTTGCTGTTCTCGTCCATGGCGGCCAGTACCACCAGTTCGCTGGAAATGAACTGGTCACCCTTCTGCTGGGCCAGGCGGTCAGCCTGGTTGAGCAGGCGCGCCAAGTCCTGCGACATGTTCACGTCGCCGGTGGGGTTCTGGATTTTCGGCAGTTGGTCGAGTTCTTTCACCAGCGCTTGGCGCAGGCTGTTGATGTCAAAGCCGACCTGCATCAGCAGTGGCTTGACGGAGCCGCCCTGCTGTTCAAGCAGCGCCTGTATCAGGTGCACGGGCTCGATGGCAGGGTGGTCCATGCCAACCGCCAGGGACTGGGCATCGGATATTGCCAATTGCAACTTGCTGGTCAAACGGTCTATTCGCATGGTGTACCTTCCTTTAAAGGGCAGGTCGGAGCGATGGACAGCGCCTGTTTATGAAGAAACCTGCCTGAGATGACCTTATAGATAAGGCTGATTCTGGAAGATTCAAGCGTAGCGGGGTTGACCGAAGTCAACCTGATAGATTGCTGCTGGGGCATTCGCGGGTAAACCCGCTCCCACAGAAAGTGCGCCACCTTCGAGCGCTGTGAGCACCCTGTAGGAGCGGGATTACCCGCAAAGAGGCCGGTACAGGCTAGCGCGGGTCCAGCCAGACCAACGATGCAAACCGCCCGCCCTGCGGGGTACGGCGATAGGAGAAGAAGCGCTCATCGCTGACCGTGCACAAGCCACCGCCATACACAGCGGTCACCCCACGGGCCGCCAGGCGAATACGTGCCAGCTCATAGATGTCAGCCATCAGCTTGCCTGGCCGCTCGCCATCGACAAATGCCCGGGCGGCTTCAGGATGAACGGCGGTGAATGCATCACGCACTTCCAGCCCGACTTCGAATGCCTTGGGGCCAATCGCCGGCCCCAACCACACCAGCACCTCTTCCGGCGCCAGCGCCAGGCGGTCCAGCGTGGCTTCCAGCACGCCCCCGGCCAGCCCGCGCCAGCCCGCATGCGCTGCGGCCACACGAGTACCTGCACGGTCGCAAAACAGCGCAGGCAGGCAATCGGCAGTCATCACGGTACAGGCGATACCTGGCTGGTCGGTCCAGCTGGCATCGGCTTCAGCCAGCACGGCGGGGTCGGCATCTGCCACCACCCGCCCGTGCACCTGCTTGAGCCAGGCCGGCTGAATGGTGAACTGGCCGCTCAGGCGGCGACGGTTCTCGGCGACCGCCGCAGGGTCATCCCCTACATGATCACCAAGGTTGAAGGTTTCGTAGGGCGGCAAGCTGACGCCGCCCTGACGGGTGGTGACACAGGCGCGCACCGAGGCCGGGGCCGGCCAGTCGGGGAACAGCAGCGACTGCGTCAGGCCACTCATCCGATGAAGCTCTCGCGGTCCTGGTTCAGCAGCGACAGCAACCAGACGAAATCGTCTGGCAATGGCGATTCCCACTTCATGATCTCACCGGTAATCGGGTGAGCCAAAGCCAGGAAACGCGCATGCAGGGCCTGACGCGGGAAGGTTTTCACCGCCTCGACCATGGTCGGGCTGGCAGCCGGCGGAATGCGGAAGCGCCCGCCGTAGGTCTGGTCGCCGACCAGTGGGAACCCCACGTGGGCCATATGCACGCGAATCTGGTGGGTACGGCCGGTTTCCAGCTTGACCCGCACGTGGGTGTGCGAACGGAAGCGCTTGAGCACACGGTAGTGGCTGACCGCCGGCTTGCCGCCGTCGGTGACCGCCATGCGCTGGCGCATGCCACCGTGGCGGCCGATGGGGGCGTCGATCTTGCCGCCTGCGGTCACCACGCCAATCACGATGCACTCATAGATGCGGCTGACTTTGCGCGCCTGCATCTGCTCGACCAGTTTGGTCTGCGCCTGCAAGGTCTTGGCTACCACCATCAAGCCGGTGGTGTCCTTGTCCAGACGGTGAACAATACCGGCGCGCGGTACGTTGACGATGTCTGGCACGTGGTGCAGCAACGCATTGAGCAGGGTGCCGCTGGCATGCCCGGCAGCCGGGTGCACAACCAGCCCGGCAGGCTTGTTGATCACCATGATATGGTCATCTTCGTAGACGATATCCAGTTCGATATCTTCTGCAATCCACTCACCCTGGGCCTCTTGTTCGGCCTCCAGGATAAGCTGCGAGCCACCATAGACAAGGTCACGAGGGCGCACGACGGCACCATCGACCTTAAGGCGGCCCTCTTTGATCCACGAAGTTAGCCGCGAACGCGAGTACTCGGCGAACAATTGGGCGGCGACCTGGTCGAGGCGTTGGCCGCCCAGTTCGGACGGGACCTCTGCGCTAAGTTGAATGATCTCGGACATGCTCGATTCGGCGGGCGCACAGCCTTTGGTTTCGGCTGCGAGCTTGTGGTTAAATACGGCTTCTTTTGTCCCGGGGTTGGCCGGGGCGCTCATCATAACAGGACGGCACCGCCCAAAACAGCGGCCGTCAAAGGGACGCAAGCCGCCATGCAAGTGAAACACCTGCTGCTGATCGCCATCCTTGGGCTCACCGCGGCCTGTTCCTCTAATAAGGAAGTCATTGACGAGAACCTCAGCGAGGCCGAACTGTATCAGCAGGCTCAGGCTGACCTGGACAATTCCAGCTATACCAGTGCCGTGAACAAGCTCAAGGCCCTGGAGTCGCGCTACCCGTTCGGCCGCTATGCCGACCAGGCGCAGCTCGAGCTGATCTACGCCAACTACAAGAACTCCGAGCCCGAGGCTGCCAAGTCGGCTGCCGAGCGCTTCATCCGCCTGCACCCACAGCACCCGAACGTCGACTACGCCTACTACCTCAAGGGCCTGACCTCGTTCGACCAGGACCGCGGCCTGCTGGCGCGCTTTCTGCCGCTGGACATGACCAAGCGCGACCCGGGTGCAGCCCGCGACTCGTACAACGAGTTCGCCCAGCTGACCAGCCGCTTCCCCAACAGCCGCTACGCCCCCGACGCCAAGCAGCGCATGATCTACCTGCGCAACCTGCTGGCGTCGTATGAAATTCACGTGGCCGACTACTACCTGAGCCGCCAGGCTTACGTGGCCGCCGCCAACCGTGGCCGCTACGTGGTGGAAAACTTCCAGGAAACCCCATCGGTCGGCGATGGCCTGGCAGTGATGGTCGAGTCGTACCAGAAGATGCACCTGGACGAACTGGCTGCCAGCAGCCTGGAAACCCTCAAGCTCAACTACCCAGACCACCCAAGCCTGGTCGATGGCGAGTTCCAGCCCAAGCAGACCGAGTCGGATGGCCGTGGCTGGCTGTCCAAGGCCACCCTGGGCCTGATCGAGACCGACACCCCGCTGCCGCCGGGCGAAACCCGCGCCAACCAGGATGTGGTCAAGCAGTTCCAGGACGCACGCGACGAGATGCCGCAAGAGTTGCTGCCTAAAGACGAGAACGGCGACCCAATCGTGCCGGCCGGGCCGAAAGAAGCCGAGAAAGACCGCTCCTGGTTCAGCTACATGACCTTTGGCATGTTCGACTGACCCATGGCGGTATACGAAAGGGAGGTCTTGGGCCTCCCTTTTTTATTGGCCGCGTCCTAGACTGTCGGCTTCTTCAACCGACAAGCTGGACACCATGGTTCGCCTACTTTTCTGGATCGCCCTGATCGCCGCCGCGTTCTGGCTGTGGCGCAAGTTCAAAGTCAGCCAGCAGTCGCACCCCGAGGCGAAACTCGATGCACCGCTGAAAATGGTGCGCTGCGCCCATTGCGGCGTGCACCTGCCCAATGACAGGGCGCTGCAGCAGGGCAACGAGTGGTACTGCAGCCAGGCTCACCTGCAGCAAGGCCCCGGCCGCCAAAACTAAACACAAATCCCCTGTAGGAGCGGGTTTACCCGCGAATGCTGCTTCGAAACTTCCGACGCATTCGCGGGTAAACCCGCTCCCACAGGGTTCGCGGCCGACTCACTTCTCTACTTATCCCTCCCCGACCCTTTTGCACCATTTACGACCCCTCCCCTCTTCCAGCATTGACCCGCCCAGGCAAAACTCGCTAAATCCTATTTATCCGCATAAATATGAAAAATAGCGACATGCTCAAACCCAAACGCAAGCGACAGAAGCTGTCCGATGTGATCGTCGAATCGGTCAAGCGCTCGATCGTCACCGAGGCACTGCACCCTGGCGACCGCCTGCCGACCGAGCGCGAGCTGATGGAGCATTTCGAATGCTCCAAGGGTACCGCCCGCGAAGCACTCAAGGCGCTGGAGGTCGAAGGGCTGGTCAGCACCCGTACCGGTCCGACCGGCGGCGCCTACCTCAACGAAGTGGGCACCGAGCCGGCCAGCCGCGCGCTGCGCAACTACCTGCACTTCCAACACCTGGACGGCGAGCAGGTGTACCAGTTGCGCAAAGTCATCGAGGTCGAACTGGCGGTGTCGGTAATGGGCAAGCTGAGCGAAGCCGACTACGCCGCGCTGCAGGCCAACATCGACTTCTGCAGCGCGCCGGAAGACAGCGAAGACGGCCAGCGTGAGCAGCGCCTGGCGGAACTGGAGTTCCACACCCTGCTGGCCGACCGCTGCCCCAACCCGCTGCTGCGCTTCATGGCGGTGTTCCTCAACGACCTGCTGCGCGACCTGGTGGTGCTGAAAAAGGCCTATCTGCCCAAGCGCCAGCAGTTCGCCGCCGCCAACATCGATTACCACAAGCAACTGCTCAGCGCGCTACGTGCCAGCGACGAACCCGCCGTACGCCGGCTGATGCACGAACACATGTGTGACGCCGAGCACCACATGACCGCGCTGGAAGGCGAGGTTGCCCGTAACTTCCTGCTGGAGTTCAACCACCACCACTGATGCGCCTGGTAAGAGGCCTGCACACAGGCCCGGCCGTACCCGCTTTGTCATTGCCACTCCTGCCTAATAACCACAACCAAGGAGTTACTCATGCAAAGACGTACCCTGCTCAAGGCAGGCCTTGCCCTGGGTGCCTTAGGTAGCCTCCCCTTGGGAGCGCACCGGGCATTCGCCGACCAACCGTTGACCTTCTATGGCCTCAAGTCCATGTCGGGCGCTTTCGCCAGCTATGGCAAGTACGCCGACATGGGCTCGCGCCTGGCCATCGCCGAGTATCCGCAACTGCTCGGCCACCCGCTCAAATACAAAGTCATCGACACCGAAGGCAACGCCGGCAAGGCCGTGCGCAAGGTGCAAGAAGCCATCGGCCAGGATGGCGCCCGATTTTTCCAGGGCTGCACCCTGTCGTCTTCGGCCCTGGCGGTGTCGAAGGAAATCCACAAGGCCGGTGGCGTGTTCATGACCCCGGTCGGCGCCGACGAAATCACCGGCAAGGACTGCAATGCTTCGACCTTCCGCTGGTCGGTGCCCACTTACGGTGCCATCCGCGAAACCCTGGTGCCGATGATTCACCAACTGCCGCAGGCCAAGCGCTGGTACACCATCACCCCGCAATACGTGTTCGGCGATGCCCTGCTGGATAACGCTCGCAAGGTGTTCGCCGAGCTTGGCGTGGAACACATCGGCAACAGCTACCACTCGTTGCAGGAGCAGGAATTCTCCGGTTACCTGACCAACGCCATCGCCGCCAAACCCGATGTGCTGGTGCTGCTCAACTTCGGCAGCCAGGCCTCCAATGCCCTGCGCCAGGCAGTCAACTTCGGCATCAAGGACCGCATGAAGGTGCTGATGGTGTGGTCGGCTGGCCTCGACCAGTTCCAGGAGCTGGGCAGCGACGTGCTCGAAGGCGTGTACCTGGGCGCGCAGTACTGGCACCAGGTCGATACACCGCTGAACAAGCAACTGGTCGCCGCCACGCGCAAGGCCTATGGCATCAACCCCAACTACCCGCTGGCCGCCGACTACATCGGCACCAAGGTCATGCTGGAAGCCATCGTCAAGGCTGGCAGCCTGGACGGCGCAGCCGTATCTGCAGCGCTGCAGGGCATGCGTTTCCAGGGCCCGACCGGCGAAGAACTGATCCGCCCGGGCGACCATCAGGTGCTCAAGGATTACTACCTGCTGCGCGGCAAGCCCCAGGGGCAGATGCGCGACGAGGACGACCTGGCCGAAGTCATCAGCTCGGGCCGCTCGTTCGTCGAGGTCGACCACACCGGTTGCGCCCTGGCCTGAAGCCGCGGCGTTAGTCACACACTCGTACAGGCAGCCGCCACGCGCGCTGTCGAGGGCACACTCATGCTCGATTTGTACCTGTTCCAACTGCTCAACGGCTTGGGCCTGGGGATGATCTACTTCCTCATCGCCGTGGGCCTGACGATCATTTTCGGCCTGCTCAATTTCGTCAACTTCGCCCACGGCGCGTTCTTCCTGCTGGGCGCCTACCTGTGCTACACCGCCGTGGCCATCACCGGCAACTTCTGGCTGGCGTTGCTGATTGCGCCGCTGGTGGTGGCCGCACTGGCCTGGGCGGTCGAACGCCTGCTGATCAAGCGCATCTACCACCTGCCGCACACCTTTCAGATCCTGGTCACCCTCGGCATCGCGCTGATCATCCAGGAAGCCTCGGTGCTGATCTGGGGCCCGGTGGGCAAGAACATCGCCGTGCCGCCCGAACTGCGCGGGGTGCTGATCCTCGGTGACTTCATCTACCCCTACTACCGCCTGTTCCTGATCGGCTTCGCCGCACTGATCGGCGTGGGCCTGTGGCTGCTGTTGGAGCGCACCCGCTTCGGCGCACTGGTGCGGGCCGGCAGCGAAAGCACCGAAACCGTGTCGCTGCTGGGCACCAACATCTTCCGCCTGTTCTCCCTGACCTTTGCCCTGGGCGTGGGCCTGGCCGGCGTCGCCGGTGTGCTGTTCGCGCCGCTACGTGGTGCCCAGCCTTTCGTTGGCCCGGAAATCCTCGGCATCGCTTTTGTCGTGGTGGTGATCGGCGGCATGGGCTCGTTCGGCGGTGCGCTGGTCGGCGGCCTGCTGGTGGGCGTGGTGCAAAGCATGATGACCAGCCTCTGGCCGCAAGGCGCCAGCCTGATGATCTACGGCGCCATGGCGGCAGTGATCCTGGTCCGTCCCTATGGCCTGTTCGGGAGAGCCTGATATGAGCGAAAAAAACCCTTTGCCAGTCGCCAAGGGCCGTGCCCCGGCACTGCTGTTGCTGGTGGTCGCCAGCCTGGTGGCGCTGCCGCTGCTGCTGCCATCGGCCACCCTGGCCACCGAAATCCTGATCTTTGCCCTGGCCGCGCTGGCCTGCAACCTGCTGCTCGGCTACACCGGCCTGCTGTCATTCGGCCAGGGCATCTTTTTTGGCGTGGGCGCCTATGGCGCAGCACTGCTGATGATCCACCTGCAGTGGGGCATGTTCGCCGCGCTGCTGGGCGCTGCCGTGTCTGGCGCCTTCCTCGCGCTACTGGTGGGTGCCCTGGCAATCCGCCGCACGGGCATCTACTTCGTCATGCTGACCCTGGCCTTCAGCCAGATGGCCTACTTCCTGGCCTACACCCTCAGCGGCTGGACCGGCGGTGACAACGGCCTGCTCGATGTACCACGGCCGAATATCGAGATCGCCGGCCGCGTGCTGGTCGACCTGGCCGACCCACGGCACTTCTATGTATTTGTCGCCGTGCTGTTCCTGCTGATCTTCGCCGGCGCCCTGCGGGTAATCCGCTCGCCGTTCGGCAGCACCCTGCTGGCCATCCGCGAAAACGAGACCCGCGCGGCCGCCATCGGCTACGACACCCGCCACTTCAAGATCCTGGTGTTCATGCTGTCGGGCGCCATCACCGGTATCGCCGGGGCGCTGTACGCCATGCTGCTGCACTTTGCGCCGCTGTCGAACATCGACCTGATGATGAGCGAAAACATCCTGATCATGACCATCGTCGGCGGCACCGGCTCACTGTTCGGCTCGCTGTTGGGGGCCGGAGCCATTGTATTGCTGGGGGATGTGCTGTCGGAGCTGTGGCCACGCTGGCTGATGCTGCTGGGGGTCATCCTGATCCTGGTGGTGGTGTTCATGCGTGGCGGCCTGTGGGGCGGCCTGGCCGGGCTGGGCAAGCGCCTGCTGGCTACCCGCAACACCCATGACAAACCCCAGGCCAAGACCAAGGAGACCCTGTGATGAGCGACTACCTCCTGGAAACCCGCCAGCTGGAGCTGGCCTATGGCCCGTTCAAGGCGGTCGCAGGCGTGGACCTGAAAGTGCGCGCCGGCACCATCCACACCGTCATCGGCCCCAATGGAGCCGGCAAGACCAGCCTGTTCCACTGCCTGACCGGCGAGCGCCAGGCCACGGCGGGCAAGATCCTGTTCAACGGCCAGGACATCATCCGCAAACCGTCCCACGGGCGCGTGGCGCTGGGCATGGCGCGTTCGTTCCAGCTCACCAGCCTGTTCCAGAACCTGTCGGTGCGCGAGAACCTGCGCCTGGCTGCCCAAGGCCGCGATGGCCTGGGCGCCCTGAACTTCTGGCGTAGCGTCGAGCACAAGCGCAGCCACTGGAACACCGCCGACCAGGTGCTGGAGCGCCTCAAACTGACTGGCCGCGCCGAGACCCTGGCCGGCGAGCTGTCGCACGGTCAGCAACGGGTTCTGGAAGTGGGCATGTCGATCTGCGCCAAGCCCACCCTGCTGATGCTCGACGAGCCCACCTCGGGCATGGGCATCGACGACATCCCGGTGATGACCGACCTGATCAGCGACCTTGGCCGCGACCATACCGTGCTACTGATCGAGCACAACATGAGCATCGTCATGTCGATCAGCCAGCGCATCACGGTGATGAGCCACGGCCAGATCCTGGTCGAGGGTACCCCTGAACAGGTGCGCAACGACGAACGCGTGCGCACCGCCTACCTTGGAGAGGCCGCCTGATGCTCAACGTCGATTCGATCCACTCCTACTACGACAAGAGCCACGTGCTAGAAGGCGTCTCGCTCAAGGTCGAGGCTGGCGAACTGGTCACCTTGCTGGGGCGCAACGGTGCCGGCAAGACCACCACCTTGCGCAGCATCCTCGGCATCGTCCGCCCACGGCAGGGGCAGATCAGCTTCAACGGCGAGCCGTTGGTCGGCCGCGAGATCTTCGATATTGCCCGGCTGGGTATTGCCCTGGTGCCGGAGCACCGCGGCATCTTCCGCCAACTAAGCGTGGAGGAGAACCTGAAGATTGCCGTGCGCAAGACCAGCCGCTGGCAACTGGAAGACGTGTACAGCATGTTCCCACGGCTGAAGGAGCGGCGCCGCAACGGTGGCTTTGCCCTGTCCGGTGGCGAGCAGCAGATGCTGGCCATTGCCCGCGCCCTGCTCAACGGGCCCAAGTTGCTGATCCTCGACGAACCTACCGAAGGCCTGGCCCCGGTGATTGTCGACGAACTGGTGAAGATTCTGCGGCGGATCAAGGACGAGGGGCTTTCGATCCTGTTGGTGGAGCAGAACCTGATGGTCTGTGATGCCCTTGCCGACCGCCATTACGTGCTGGAGCAGGGCCGGGTCGCCTATCAGGGCAGTGCGGCGCAGTTCCGCGAGGACCCGAGTATCAAGAACCGTTATCTGGCCCTGAGCGCCTGAAAGGAGAACGCCCATGAACACCCGCATCGATCCCTCGCAGCACATGCTCGGCCAAGGCCCACGGGTCAGCCGCGAACGCCTCTGGCAATCGTTGATGGACCTTGCCCGGCTCGGCGCCACCGCCAAGGGCGGCGTGTGCCGCCTGGCCCTGACCGACCTCGACCGCCAGGCCCGCGACCTGTTCGTGCGCTGGTGCGAAGAAGCCGGCTGCACTGTCAGCATCGACGCCATCGGCAATATCTTCGCCCGCCGCCCCGGGCGTAACCCTGACCTTGCGCCAGTCATGACCGGCAGCCACATCGACACCCAGCCCACTGGCGGCAAGTTCGATGGCTGCTACGGCGTCATGGCAGGCCTTGAAGTCATGCGCACCCTCAACGACCTGAACCTGACCACCGAAGCCCCACTGGAAGTGGTGGTGTGGACCAACGAAGAAGGCTCGCGCTTTCCGCCGTGCATGATGGGCTCTGGCGTGTTTGCCGGTAAGTTCGGCCTGCAGGAGACACTGGACAAGGTCGATGACCAGGGCCTGTCGGTCGGCGCCGAACTGAAGCGCATCGGCTACGCCGGCCCGCGAGTGCCCACCGGGCATGCAGTCGGCGCCTACTTTGAAGCGCATATTGAACAAGGCCCGGTACTGGAAGACCAGCGCACCACCATCGGCGTGGTCCAGGGTTGCCTTGGGCAGAAATGGTTCGACCTGGTACTGACCGGCGTAGAGGCGCATGCCGGCCCCACCCCCATGCACCTGCGCAAGGACGCCCTGGTCGGCGCCGCCGAAGTGGTGGCGGCGGTCAACCGCGTGGCCCACGCCCACCAGCCACATGCCTGCGGCACGGTCGGCTGCCTGACCCTGCACCCAGGGTCGCGCAATGTCATCCCCGGCCAGGTACACATGACCATCGACCTGCGCCACCTGAACCCCGAACACCTCGCGGCCATGGTCAACGAAGTGCGCGCGGCCATCGAAACCAGCGCGGCGAAACACGGGTTGAGCCATGAGCTGACCCCGACCGCCGACTTCCCGCCGCTGTACTTCGCCGAACAGTGCGTGGACGCCGTGCGCGAAGGCGCACGCGCGCTGGGCCTGAGCCACATGGATATCGTCAGTGGCGCCGGCCACGATGCGATTTTCCTCGCCGAGCTGGGCCCAGCCGGGATGATTTTCGTGCCATGCGAAGGAGGCATCAGCCACAACGAAATCGAAAATGCCGCACCGCAAGACCTGGCCGATGGCTGCGACGTGCTGCTGCGCGCCATGTTCCAGGCCGCCAACCCGGGAGCCCGTTGAGATGACCCAGAAAACCGCGATTGGCGAGTTCACCGCCGTCGAACTGCTCGAACTGTACCAGCGCCGCCAGTTGTCACCCGTGGAAGTGGTCGACGATGTGCTGGCGCGCATCGACCGGCACAACCCGGTAGTCAACGCTTATTGCCACGTCGATGGTGAAGGTGCCCGTGCCGCTGCCCGCGCCAGCGAACAGCGCTGGCAACGCGGCGACCCCTGTGGGCGTCTGGATGGCGTACCCGCCTCGATCAAGGACCTGACCCTGACCCGTGGCATGCCCACCCGCAAGGGCTCGCGCACCACCGCGGCCGCAGGGCCATGGGACGTCGATGCGCCCTTCAGTGCCTTCATGCGTGAAGCCGGTGCGGTGCTGGTGGGCAAGACCACCACCCCCGAGTTTGGCTGGAAAGGGGTGACCGACAACCCGCTGTACGGCATCACTCGCAACCCTTGGGATACGCGGCTAACCGCTGGAGGCTCATCGGGTGGTGCCGCTGCGGCCGCTGCGCTGAACCTGGGGGTGTTGCACCAAGGCAGCGATGCCGGTGGCTCGATTCGTATACCCTGCGCCTTTACCGGTACCTTCGGCATCAAGCCGACCTTCGGCTATGTGCCGCAGTGGCCAGCCAGCGCCATGACCGTACTGTCACACCTGGGGCCAATGACGCGCACCGTAGATGACTCGGTACTGATGCTGGACTGCGTCGCCCGTCCCGATGCGCGTGACGGGCTGGCCGGCGCGCCGCGGCAGGCGCCATGGCTAGGCCAGCAGCAAGACCTGAGCGGCCTGCGCATCGCCTACAGTGCCAACTTCGGTTATGTACAGGTCGACCCGCAGGTCCAGGCGCTGGTGGCGCAAGCGGTGCAGCGCCTGGCGCGGCTGGGTGCGCAAGTGGAAGAAGTGGACCCCGGCTTCAGCGACCCTCTGGAAACCTTCAATACCCTGTGGTTTGCCGGCGCGGCACGGTTGGCCAGTACCCTGAGCGACGAGCAGCGGGCAATGCTTGACCCGGGGCTGCGCTGGATTGCCGAACAGGGCTCACGCATCAGCCTGAGTGAGTACACCCAGGCACTGGAGGCACGGGCGGAGCTGATTGCGCAGATGAATACCTTCCACCAGCGCCATGACGTGCTGGTGTCACCGATGCTGCCGCTGGTGGCATTCGAAGCCGGGCACAACGTGCCACCGGGGTCGGGGATGGCGCAATGGATGGAGTGGACGCCGTTCAGCTACCCGTTCAACCTGACCCAGCAGCCAGCGGCTTCGGTGCCTTGCGGGTTTACCCGCGAAGGCTTGCCGGTGGGGCTGCAGGTGGTGGCCGGGCGCTTTGCCGATGAACAGGTACTGCGGGTATGCAAGGTGTATGAGCAGCATTACCCTAGCCGGCACTTGCAGGCACCGATAGCCGGCTGAAATCTCTATTGGCTGCACCGGCCCTTTCGCGGGTAAACCCGCTGCCACAGGGATCGCACCGTTTTCGAAACCTGTGCTGTACCCGTGGGAGCGGGTTTACCCGCTGCCACAAGGATCGCACCGTTTTCGAAACCTGTGCTGTACCCGTGGGAGCGGGTTTACCCACGAAGATGCCCTCAGTTCAAACGCCCGGTTGGCGCATACGGTGCCGGGTCGATGATAGGCTTGGCCCCGGTCAGCAAATCGGTGAACAGTTGGCACGAAGCCGGTGCCAGCACCAGCCCATTTCGGTAATGGCCGCAGTTCAGCCAAAGCCCTTCATACCCCGGCACCGGCCCGATGTACGGAATACCTTCCGGCGACCCCGGCCGAAGCCCGGCCCAGTGTGCCACCACCGTGGCCCCTTCCAGCTCAGGCAACAACTCCACCGCTGATGCCTTCAGGCTCTCCAGCGCTTCACCGGTCGGGGTCTTGTCATACCCCGCATGCTCCAACGTACTGCCCACCAGAATGTGCCCATCGCGGCGCGGGATCGCATAGCGCCCTTTGGCCAGTACCATGCTCGGCAAGAAGTCTTCGGCACACTTGAACAGGATCATCTGGCCTTTCACCGGCTCTACCGGCAGCTCAAGGCCAAGCGTGCGCAACAGGTCGCCGCTCCAGGCGCCCGCACTCAGCACCACCTCATCCGCAGGCAGAACGCCTTCGGCCGTCTGCACGCCGATAATCCGCCCTTCCTGCTGATCGAAGCCGGTGATCTGACAGTGTTCGCGCAAGGTCACGTTCGGCAGTGCCAGCAAGGCCGCCTTCAGCGACTTCACCAGGCGAGGGTTACGCACATTGGCCACACCTGCCATGTAGATGGCGCGCTTGAAACCCGGGCCCAGCACCGGCACTGCGTCATAGGCTGCCGAGATATCCACTGCACTCAACGGCCGCTGCTCGCGCTCGGCCCAGGCCAGCGCCTCGGCTTCGTCGTCCAGGTCCAGCCAGTAAAGGCCCGTGGTGTGTACTTCGGGGTCGACGCCGGTACTGGCGAACAAGCGCTCGCCCAGTTGTGGATAAAAATCCTGCGACCAGTGTGCCAGGGCGGTCACTGCCGGGCTGTAGCGCCACGGGTACAACGGCGAGACAATGCCACCGCCGGCCCACGACGACTCACGGCCAACCTCGCCCTGATCACACACCACCACCTGGCCGACCTTGGCCGCCAGGTTGAACGCCGTCAGCAGGCCGATCACCCCGCCGCCGACCACCACTACTTGCTTGCTCATCTGTCGATCCAACACCTGAAGTAAAACCGCGATGCACCGGGCATCATTCAACCTTCAGCTTCCCCAGCAGTGCACACTGTGTTCCACAGCACCCGGATTGCGCCGCACACCCGCCTGGTCGAGCTGGAAGTCGCCACAGCCGTCCTGCGCCATCAGCCCATGCGGCAGCCGCCGCGCGCGCAGCGTGAAGGTATCGCTGTCGCGCTGGGCCTGCAGGCTGTAAAAGCGGGTACCGTCGGGCAAGACCAGGTCACCCTCGGCGTATTGGCCGGTGCGCACACGGTGGCGCTCCAGACGCAGGGCAGCATCATGCAGCAGGCCAACCACTTCGCTGCGTGCGGCTCGCCGAAGCTGGTCGCTGTAACTGGGGTAGGCAATGGCTGCCAGAATGCCGGTCACAGCCAGCACAATCAACAACTCGATCAGGCTCAAGCCTTGCTGCATGTCAGTCTCCTCGCAATCTTTGCCGCCAACTGATGCGTCGGGTCGTGCCGTCGGCCACGGCGTAGACCGCTTCCAGTACGTGCCGCATCCGGGTTTGCTTGCTAACGGCGGTTATCCGGAACAAGGTGAACTGCTGCCCTTCCGGCATGTGTGCGGCGCGCTTGCTCGTGCCAAGATTCTGCAGGTAGAAATAACCACTTTGCGTGCCTTGCCACTGCCCGGCCAGATCGTGCGGTCGAGCTGGCGGCATGCATGCCGTACATGGATCAGGAGGTGCCCGCTTGAGCTCACCCTCCCCTGCATGTAACGCAGCCTCAGCTTCTTCGAACGCCAGCAGCCCATCGCTCAGGTAACCGGCCATCCGCGTTTCCACCAGCGCGTCACGCAGCGCCGATGAGGCGAACAAGCCCAGCAGCATGCTCAGGACCAAGGCCAGTAGAAGTACTACACCACGCTGGCGGCTCATGAAGCGGGTGCCGGGTTGCGGATTGCGACGCTCAACGCATGACGCTGAAGGAGTTTGAGCGTGGGTTCATACAACGTCAGCTCAAGATCGACCCGCTCCCCAGGTACATGCACTACTCGCAGCTCCCGTACATGCTCGACCAGGGGCTGAGTGACATTGTGCCGCGTGAAGTGAAGCTTGCCGTTGTTGTACGCATAGTGGTGATGACTGATGGGGACAACCATCTGCTTGTCGCTACCTTGCGCTCGGCCCTTGTGAACCTCTGCCACGTCGAGGCAGTTCGTCCTTACGCTCCAGTCCGGTTCGCCCGTATACCCTGGCAACTCGGCGACCATCAGGCTCAAGCTTGACGGTCCAACTTCAAATGGCCGAGCAAACGCAGGCTGCGCAGCCAGGTTCTTGAAGTCGTCTGGTTTCAGGCGCAGACAGCCAAACATTCCGGCCATGCGAATATCCTGAGCCATAAGCAGCAATGCTTGCCGTGCCTCATCCTGCATGCGTACCGCAGTACTTTGCAGGCGCCAGGTCTGGTGAGCCGATGTAAAGAGCTGGCTAGCAGCCGCCAACAACATCAACCCGATAGCCAGCGCCAGCATCAGCTCAAGCAGACCAGAACCACGCTGGGCAGGCCTCATCGACGCCCCCGTTCAAGCTCACTGTGCGCCGCCATTGCCGCCTGCCCATCACGTCGCGCGCTTTCTACAGCCTGCAGGGCCTTCAATTGCAGCCCCGCAGCAGCGAACATCCCAACGGCCACTACCACCACCGCCAACAGCACTTCCAGGAGCGTCATGCCCCGTTGCCCTGCATGCATCCCTGCACCTCCTGCGACTTTTCCCGCAATTGCCTTGAACTCGGGCGACTGGACGTCACGCCCAGCGACCACGAAGCTATAGCCAAGCACTTCCAGGGAGGAATGCACGGTGAAGCAACGTGGCGTAACACTGATACAAATGTTGTCGGCCTTGGCCGTGGCGGTGCTGCTGACACACATCGGCATACCGGCCTACGCCAGGATGAGCGATGACCTACACCGTGCGGCAGCGGCGCGTGACCTGGCCCAGGCGTTGCGCAGTGCGCGCAGCCATGCGCTGTTGCAGGGCCAACCGGTGCTGGTGCAGGCGTTGGACGGCAACTGGGGGAATGGCTGGCGGGTGGCGCTGGAGCATAACCAGCAAGTGCTGCGTGAGCAGCGGCTGGCACGGCCGTTGAAGATTACCAGCAGTAAAGGTGAGCAATTCAAGTTCAGTGCGCTGGGAGTGCCGATGAACCTGAACAACAGTTGGTTTTCAGTAACGCTGGAAGTATGCGAGCGCTCATCTGCCACCAGCCGCCATCAAGTGGTCATGGCATCGTCGGGAAGAGTCAATCTGCATGCAAAAGACAGCAACAACAACCGGTGCGCACCCTGACAGCCTTGATTGGCCTTGCTGGCCTCATCGCCGGCAAGCCAGCGATGAGGCCAGTGCAGGCTTTAGTCAGATCAACGAACGAACCCGCAGCTCTTTAGGCATCGAGAAGGTGATGTTCTCTTCCCGCCCATCCAGCTCTTCAGCGCCGGTGGCGCCCCAGGCCTTGAGCTGTTCGATCACGCCACGCACCAGCACTTCGGGGGCCGAAGCACCGGCGGTGATGCCGATCCGTGCAGCCTGGTCGAACCAGCCGCGTTGCAGGTCTTCTGCACCGTCGATCAGGTAGGCCGGGGTGCCCATGCGCTCCGCCAGCTCGCGCAGGCGGTTGGAGTTGGAACTGTTCGGGCTACCGACCACCAGTACCACGTCGCTCTCACCGGCCAGTTGCTTCACGGCGTCCTGACGGTTTTGCGTGGCGTAGCAGATGTCGTCCTTGCGCGGGCCACCGATGTTCGGGAAACGTGCACGCAAGGCGTCGATCACACGGCTGGTGTCGTCCATCGACAGCGTGGTCTGGGTAACGAAAGCCAGGTGTTCCGGATCACGCACCTGCAGGTTGGCCACATCTTCTTCGTCTTCGACAAGGTAGATGGCGCCACCATTACTGGCGTCGTACTGGCCCATGGTGCCTTCGACTTCCGGGTGCCCTTCGTGGCCGATGAGAATGCACTCACGGCCATCACGGCTGTACTTGGCAACTTCGATGTGCACCTTGGTCACCAACGGGCAGGTGGCATCGAACACCTTCAGGCCACGGCCAGCCGCTTCCTGGCGCACTGCCTGGGAAACACCGTGGGCACTGAAGATGACGATGACATCGTCCGGCACCTGGTCCAGTTCTTCGACGAAGATGGCGCCACGGTTGCGCAGGTCTTCCACCACGAACTTGTTGTGCACCACTTCGTGACGCACATAGATCGGCGGGCCAAAGACTTCCAGCGCGCGGTTGACGATCTCGATCGCCCGGTCGACCCCGGCGCAGAAGCCGCGAGGGTTGGCGAGTTTGATTTGCATGCTCGGCTCCAGGCTTACAGGGCCTTCACCTCGAGGATCTCCACCTCGAAGGTCAGGGTCTTGCCAGCCAGTGGGTGATTGAAGTCGATGGTCACCTGGTCGTCATCGAACGCTTTTACCACACCCGGCAGCTCGGTATTGGCGGCGTCGTTGAAGATGATCAGCAACCCTTCGGACAACTCCATGCCCTCGAAGTTGGACCGCGGCATGACTTGCACGTTCTGCGGATTGGGCTGACCGAAAGCGTTCTCCGGGGCCACCACTACGGTGCGCTTGTCACCGGCCTTGAAGCCGAACAGAGCGTTTTCAAAGCCCGGCAGCAGGTTGCCATCGCCCACCTTGAAGGTGGCCGGAGCCTTGTCGAAGGTGCTGTCGACAGTGTCGCCGTTTTCCAGGTGCAGCGCGAAGTGCAGGGTGACTTCGGTGTTCTGGCCGATACGGGTGTCAGTCATGGACCGGATCCTCGGACTTCTTGCTCTTGAACATATCCAGCGCCAGCATCACCGCACCAACGGTGATGGCGCTGTCGGCCACGTTGAAGGCCGGGAAGTAATGGCGGTTCTGCCAGTGCACCAGGATGAAGTCGACCACATGGCCCAGCACGATGCGATCGTACAGGTTGCCAATGGCCCCCCCCAGCACCAGCGCCAATGCCACGGCCAGCCAGGTCTCGTTGCGCCCCAGGCGCTTGAGCCATACCACCAGCACCGCGCTGACCACCACGGCGATCAGGGCGAACAGCCAGCGCTGCCAGCCGGCACCATCGGCCAGGAAGCTGAACGCAGCACCAGTGTTGTAGGCCAGGGTCCAGCTGAAGTAGTCAGGAATGACAACAATCTGCTGATACATGGTCAGGGCGTTGTTGAAGTACAGCTTGGTGGCCTGGTCGATGACCAGCACCAGCAAGCTCAGCCACAGCCATGCGAGGCGCCCGAAGCGCCCCGCTGCAGGGTTAGGCATAGTGGCGCACCTCACCCGAGCCGGTCAGGTTGTCGACGCAACGGCCGCAGATTTCCGGGTGCTCCGGGTGGCTGCCGACATCGGCGCGGAAGTGCCAGCAACGGCCGCACTTGGTGTGGCCGGACTTGACCACTTGCAGCTTGAGGCCTTCGACTTCGGTGGCTACCGCTTCGGCCGGGGCCTGGGCGAATGGCACCACGCTGGCGGCCGAAGTGATCAGCACGAAGCGCAGCTCGTCGCCCAGTTTGCCCAGGTCGGCACTCAGGCCTTCATCTGCGTAAAGCGTGACTTCGGCCTGCAGGTTGCCGCCGATCACCTTGGCGGTGCGCTGGTTTTCCAGCTCCTTGTTGACCGAGGCCTTCACTGCCATCACGCGGTCCCAATAGGCGCGGTCCAGCTCGGTGCCTTCCGGCAGCTCGCTCAGGCCCTGGTACCAGCCGTTGAGCATTACCGACTCGTTACGCTCACCCGGCAGGTACTGCCAGATTTCGTCGGCAGTGAACGCCAGGATCGGCGCGATCCAGCGCACCAGCGCTTCGCTGATGTGGTACAGCGCGGTCTGGCAGGAACGGCGGGCGACACTGTTGGCGCCAGTGGTGTACTGGCGGTCCTTGATGATGTCGAGGTAGAAGCCGCCCAGTTCCTGTACGCAGAAGTTGTGTACCTTCGAGTAGACGTTCCAGAAACGGTACTCGCTGTAGTGTTCTTCCAGTTCGCGTTGCAGCAGCAGCGTGCGGTCCACGGCCCAGCGGTCCAGCGCCAGCATGTCTTCCGGGGCCAGCAGGTCGCGGGCCGGATCGAAGCCGGACAGGTTGGAAAGCAGGAAGCGCGCGGTATTGCGGATACGGCGGTAGGCGTCGGCACTGCGCTGCAGGATCTGCTCGGAAACCGCCATTTCACCGGAATAGTCGGTGGCCGAAACCCACAGGCGCAGGATGTCTGCACCCAAGGTGTTGTTGACCTTCTCCGGCTCGATGGTGTTGCCCAGCGACTTGGACATCTTGCGGCCGTTTTCGTCCACGGTGAAGCCGTGGGTCAGCAGCTCGCGGTAAGGCGCGTGGTTGTCGATGGCGCAACCGGTCAGCAAGGACGAGTGGAACCAGCCGCGGTGCTGATCGGAACCTTCCAGGTACAGGTCGGCGCGTGGGCCGGTGGCGTGGCCGATGTTGTGCGAACCACGCAGCACGTGCCAGTGGGTAGTACCCGAGTCGAACCACACGTCGAGGGTGTCGGCGATCTTGTCGTACTGGTCGGCTTCAGCGCCCAACAGCTCGGCGGCGTCCAGCTTGAACCAGGCCTCGATACCTTGCTGCTCGACGCGCTTGGCCACTTCTTCCATCAGCTCGACAGTGCGCGGGTGCAGCTCGCCGGTCTGCTTGTGCAGGAAAAACGGGATCGGCACACCCCAGTTGCGCTGACGCGAGATGCACCAGTCCGGGCGGTTGGCGATCATCGCGTGCAGGCGCGCCTGGCCCCAAGCCGGGACGAACTTGGTGTCTTCAATGGCTTTCAGCGCGCGCTCACGCAGCGGTTCGCCGGTGGTCGGCTGCTTGTCCATGCCCACGAACCACTGCGCGGTGGCGCGGTAGATCAGCGGGGTCTTGTGGCGCCAGCAGTGCATGTAGCTGTGGCTGATGGTTTCGGTATGCATCAGCGCACCGACTTCGCTCAGCTTGTCGACGATGGCCGGGTTGGCCTTCCAGATGAACTGGCCGCCAAAGAATGGCAGCGACTCGACGTACACACCATTGCTCTGCACCGGGGTGAGGATGTCGTCGTTGACCATACCGTAGCGCTTGCAGGTGACGAAGTCGTCTTCACCATAGGCTGGCGAGGAGTGCACCACGCCGGTACCAGCGCCCAGTTCGACGTAGTCGGCCAGGTAGACTGGCGACAGGCGGTCGTAGAACGGGTGACGGAAGTTGATCAGCTCCAGCGCCGAACCCTCGGCGGTGGCAATGACCGAGCCTTCGAGGTTGTAGCGCTTGAGGCACGACTCGACCAGTTCTTCAGCCAGCACCAGCAGGCGTTCGCCGGTGTCGACCAGGGCGTATTTGAACTCCGGATGGATGTTCAGCGCCTGGTTGGCCGGGATGGTCCACGGGGTGGTGGTCCAGATCACGATGGCGGCTGGCTTGGCCAGCGAAGCCAGGCCAAAGGCAGCGGCCAGCTTGGCTTCGTCGGCTACCGGGAAGGCCACGTCGATGGTTTGCGATTTTTTGTCGGCGTACTCGACTTCAGCCTCGGCCAGGGCCGAACCGCAATCGAAGCACCAGTTAACCGGCTTCAGGCCCTTGAACACGAAGCCCTGCTTGACCATCTCGGCCAGGGCACGGATTTCACCGGCCTCGTTGGCGAAGTTCATGGTCTTGTACGGGTTGTCCCAGTCACCCAGCACGCCCAGGCGGATGAACTCGGTCTTCTGCCCTTCGATCTGCTCGGCAGCGTACTCGCGGCACAGCTCGCGGGTGCGATCGGCCGACAGGTGTTTGCCGTGGGTAACCTCGACCTTGTGCTCAATCGGCAGGCCATGGCAGTCCCAGCCCGGCACATACGGGGCATCGAAGCCGGCCAGGGTCTTGGAACGGACGATCATGTCCTTGAGGATCTTGTTCAGCGCATGACCGATGTGAATCTTGCCGTTGGCATAGGGCGGGCCGTCGTGCAGAACGAACTTGGGACGATCCTTGCCAATTTCGCGCAGCTTCTGGTACAGGCCAATGCTGTCCCAGCGCTGCAGGATCTGCGGTTCGCGCTGAGGCAGGCCGGCCTTCATGGGGAAGGCGGTGTCCGGAAGGTTAAGCGTGGCTTTGTAGTCGGTCATTTCAGGCTCTTCGTTAGCGGTTGAGCGTGCCAATGTGCACGTGCGGCGGCGATATCCGCATCGATCGCCGACTTCAGCGCCTCCAGGGAGGCGAATCGCTGCTCTTCACGCAGCTTGTGGTGGAACTCCACCGTCAGGTGCCGGCCATACAGGTCGCCGGCATAGTCCAGCAGATGAATTTCCAGGTGCGGGCGCCCATCACCGGCAACGGTGGGGCGCACGCCGATATTGCCGACACCCGGCCAGGCCTTGCCGTCGATCTCGATACTGGCCAGGTAGACCCCGGACAGCGGCACGCGGCGGCGCTTGAGCTGGATGTTGGCAGTAGGTGTGCCGAGCTGGCGGGCCAGCTTCTGGCCGTGCAGCACGCGGCCGGTAATGCGGTACGGGCGGCCCAGCAGGTGCTCGGCCAGCTCGAAGTTGCCTTCGCCCAGGGCCTTGCGCACTTCGGTGCTGCTGACGCGCAGGCCGTCCTGGATCACCGTGTTGGCAGCCTCGACGGTGAAGCCGTATTGCTTGCCGGCCTCGACCAGGAAGGCGAAATCGCCAGCGCGGTCACAGCCAAAGCGGAAGTCGTCGCCCACTTCGAGGTGTCGCACGCCCAGGCCGTCAACCAGAATGGCCTTGACGAAGGCATCGGCACTGAGCTTGCTCAGGCGCTGGTTGAACGCCAGGCACAGCACCCGGTCGATGCCTTCGGCGGCCAGCAGCTCGACCTTGTCGCGCAGGCGGGCCAGGCGCGCCGGTGCGGTCTCGGGGGCGAAGTACTCGCGCGGTTGCGGTTCGAAGATCACCACGCAGGTCGGCAGGCCCAAGGCCTGGCCGCGCTCGCGCAGGCGCGCCAGGATTGCCTGGTGGCCGCGGTGAACCCCGTCGAAGTTGCCAATGGTGGCGACACAGCCCCGGTGCTCGGGGCGCAGGTTGTGAAGACCTCGAACCAGCTGCATAACGCGCTTCTTGCTCATAAAGTGGCCGATTATAACCACACCCGGGCGCCGGTGACAGGCGGCAACGCCCAAGGGCGGCGTGGAATACGAAAAACCGACGCCTGACCCGCCCGAAGCCTTAGTGCAAGGCCTTGCGGGCGAAATGCCGCGGCCGGAAACCGCACAGGTACAGGCAGCCGAAATAGGTCACGACACCTGCCAGGATCAACGCCCCAAGTCGCAGGAAGCGCTCAAGCATGATGCCCTGCTCCCAGGCAGGCATATAGTGCATGCCCGCCAGCAGCACAGCCGACATCAACGCCACGGCCAACAACAGCTTGAGCAGAAACATGGCCCAACCTGGCTGAGGCTCGAACAGCTTCTGGCTGCGCAGCTTCCAGAACAGCAAGCCGGCATTCAGGCAGGCACCGAGGCTGATTGCCAACGCCAGGCCGGCATGTGCCAGCGGGCCGACCAGTGCCAGGTTGAACAGCTGGGTGCAGACCAGTGTGAAGACTGCGATTTTCACCGGGGTGCGGATATTTTGCTGCGCATAGAAGCCGGGTGCCAGCACCTTGACCAGAATGATCGCCAGCAAACCGACCGAATAGGCAATCAGCGCCCGTTGGGTCATCGCCGCATCAAACGCGCTGAACTTGCCGTACTGGAACAGCGCCACGGTCAGTGGCTCGGCAAGAATGGCCAGCGCCAGGGTGCACGGCAACACCAGCAGGAAACACAGGCGCAGGCCCCAGTCGAGGATCCGCGAGTACTCCTCACGGTCCTTGTTGGCGTAGGTCTTGGCCAGGGTCGGCAGCAGGATCGTACCCAGCGCCACCCCCAGCACGCCCGAAGGCAGCTCCATGAGGCGGTCGGCGTAGTACATCCACGACACCGAGCCGGCCACCAGGAACGAGGCAAAGATGGTGTTGATGATCAGCGAAATCTGGCTTACCGACACCCCGAGAATTGCCGGCAGCATCTGCTTGAGCACTCGCCACACGCCGGTGTCGCGCAGGTTCAGGCGCGGCAGCACGAGCATACCGATCTTCTTCAGCGCTGGCAGCTGGTACAACAGCTGTGCCAGGCCACCGGCCAGCACGCCCCAGGCCAGGGCCATGATGGGCGGGTTGAAGTAAGGCGTCAGCAACACGGCGAAAGCGATCATCGCCACGTTCAGCAAGGTCGGGGTAAAGGCCGGTACCGAGAAACGGTTCCAGGTATTGAGGATTGCGCCGGCCAGGGAAGACAGCGAGATCAGCAATATATAAGGAAAGGTCACCCGCAACAGGGCGGTGGTCAGCTCGTATTTTTCAGGGCTGTCGACAAAACCCGGGGCCGTCGCCCATACCACCCAAGGCGCCGCCAGGATGCCGACGGCCGTCACCAGGGCCAGTACCAGGGTGAGCAGGCCGCTGACATAGGCAATGAAGGTGCGTGTCGCCTCCTCGCCTTGCTGGGTCTTGTATTCAGCAAGGATCGGCACGAAGGCCTGGGAAAAAGCACCTTCGGCGAAAATACGCCGCAGCAGGTTGGGCAGCTTGAACGCAATGAAGAAGGCGTCGGTGGCAACGCCGGCACCAAAGATACGCGCCAGGATGGTGTCGCGGACGAAGCCCAGCACCCGCGAAATCATGGTGATCGAGCTTACTGCAGCCAGGGATTTGAGCAGGTTCATCGAAAAGATTCACGCCAATGACAGAGGACGCTGCCAGACAGCGTCCGAATGTGCGATACTCCCGCGCCTTCGCAGGGGAGCCAAAAATTCCCGAGTGTACAGGTCGCGCAGCAGAAAGGAATCTTTCCCGCTTGTTGGCGCACCGCTCGGCGGAACCTTGCAGGTGGCCTTGACATCCGCTCGACTGATCGGCATGATTCGCGGCCTATTTTGTTTGCTATTTACCTAAAGTCTTTCGAGGAGCTCGACGGTGGCCAACACACCTTCCGCCAAGAAACGTGCAAAACAGGCTGAGAAGCGTCGCAGCCACAACGCCAGCCTGCGTTCCATGGTCCGCACCTACATCAAGAATGTAGTTAAAGCCATTGACGCAAAAGACGCCGAAAAAGCGCAAGCCGCTTACGTTCTGGCTGTACCTGTAATCGACCGTATGGCCGACAAAGGTATCATCCACAAGAACAAGGCTGCTCGTCACAAAGGCCGTCTGAATGGCCACATCAAGGCGCTGAAAGAAGCTGCAGCTGCCTAAGCGACGTGCAAGTCGAAAAGCCGACCCCAGGGTCGGCTTTTTGTTGTCCGCGATTTATTGGAGCGCTCAACATTAATGGTCAATTGCCATTAATTGGTCATATTGAAATCGCTCAACATACAGGGTCAATTGCCATTAATTGATCATCAATTCACACCCGCGAGCACCGGCAAAGCCGGTGCCATGCAGCGCGTGACGCCCTTCGCGGGTAAACCCGCTCCTACATTCCTACTTGGCTATCTGGATCTTCGGCGCCCACTGCAGCCACTGATCCTCAGCCTTGTCGAACAAGGCAAAGGTCTGTTGCGGCCGTGCCGGGTTGCCCATCTGCTCACCATCTGGTGTCGCGAAGGCGATACCACCATCGATCAGGGTCTCCACCGATTCGGTTCGCACCGTGGCGCCCTTGAACAGCCCCCAGTCGAAACCGAAGCCACTGCTGTTCCAGAAACGGCTACCGCTGCGCACCAGGGCTGCATAACGCGGCTCGATAAGAATATGGATCAGCACTCGGTCAGCGCTCTGGCCCAACTCGAAGCCCGTCACCTTGCCCACCGCAACCTCACGGTAGGTGACCGGCACGCCTGGCTTGATCGAGCCGCGGCGCGGCGCACTGAGCGTCAATGGCAGGCCAACCTCTGGCCCCGCCACCTGTGGAGCATCGGCCAAAGCAATGAAGTCGTGCTGCGGCCCGCGGTCCTTGGCCGCCGGCTGCACTTCCAGGTACTGCCCACCGATCAGGGTATCGAGGTTTTCTGTGCGCACCAGGCCCAAGGCCGGCTTGACCACCCAGAATTGTGTACCGGCACGGGCAATGCGGTTCGCCGCCTCGGTAATGCGTGCCCGCAGCAGTACCGCCTGTAGGTCATCGGTGAGGTCGACGCTTTCGATACTGCCCACATCGAGGCCGCGGAAGCGAATGGCCGTTCCCGGCTTCAGTCCGTCAGCGCGATCCACACGAATGGTGATCAGCGTACCGGCACGGTTTACCGCCTCCTGGCTTTCAAGCAGGCGGAAACGAGGAATATGACGCTTCAGCGGCACATCGGCGCGGGGAGTGTCAAAGGCGATACCACCAGCCATCAGCGTCTGTAGCGACTCACTTTTGATCTTGATACCTGACAGGCCACCAGTCAGGGTAATGCCACTGACGTTCCAGAATCGCGACGAACCATTGACCAGCTTCTCGTATTCCTTCTCGATGTGCACTCCGATCAGGATGCGGTTGCTGTTGCGGGCAAACTGGTAGCTTTGCACGCTACCTACCTTCACTTGGCGGTACATCACCGGGCTGCCGATCTCCAGCGAGCCCAAGGTATCGGCGAACAGCACCATGTGCAGGCCCGGAGCCTTGAGGTCGAGCGGCGGCGCCTTGGCGCGGGCTTCGAATTCACGCTCCGGTCGCTGCCCCCGCTCACCGGGGCGAATGGCGATGTAATTACCTTTGACCAACGCTTCCAGGCCGGTGATACCCGCCAGGGAAATCGACGGTTTCACCACCCAGAACTGCGTGCCCTCGACCAGGTAGTCTTCGGTCAGCGGGTCCAAGGTCAGCTCGGCCGATGCGCTGGCCAGGTTGTCTTCCATCTTCAGGGTCTTCAACGAACCCACCTGAATACCCTTGTACATCACCGGCGTGCGGCCTGCCTGAAGACCTTCGTAATCGCTGAGCTTCACTTTTACCCGAATACCGGCCTGGGCGGCATCGAAGTCTTCATACAGACGGAACGGCAGGCTTGGGTCGGTGGGCGGGCTGTCCTTGCGGTATTCCGGCGTCGCAAAGGCGATACCACCGGCGACAATGCTCGACAGTGACTCACTGCGTACTTTCACGCCGGAAAGCGAAGCATCAATACTGACGCCGCTGGCATTCCAGAAACGCGTGTGCTTGCGCACCAGGCTGGCGTAAGCCGGCTCGATGAAGACTTTGACCTCAACGGTGCTCTGGTCCTCGGACAGGCGGTAGCTTTTCACCCGGCCAACCTGGATCTGCTTGTAGAACACCGGGCTGTCACGGTTGAGCGAACCCAGCCGGTCGGCCTTGAGCGTCAGGTGCAGACCCGGTTCGCTATCCGAGAGCGGCGGTGCCACCTTCAAGGCGGTAAAGCGCTTGGTACGCTCGCCATCCCCCGGGCTGACGGCAATGTAGTTACCTGATACCAGCGTTTCCAGGCCAGAAATGCCCGCCAGGCTGACACTCGGCTTCACCAGCCAAAAGCGCGTGCCCTTGGTCAGGTGAGGCTCTGCGGCCTTGTTCATCTCAATCGTGGCGATTACTCCCTGCTTGTCGCCCTTGGCGTCGAGCACCAGGCTGACTACCTTACCAACCGGCATGCCCTTGTAGATCACCTCGGTCTTGTTGGCGACGATCCCCTCGCCCGACTCAAAGCGGACTTCGATTTCCACACCGGCATCACGATAGGCCTGCCAAGCGAGCCAGCCACCGATCATCAGCGCGATCAAAGGCAGGATCCAGATGGCCGACCAGTTCGAGGCTGGGCGGGTTTTAGCCGTTGGCAAGTCACTCATGGTCGTCATCCGACTCCGTGTTATCCCAAATCAGTCGGGGATCGAAAGTTAAAGCGGCAAGCATTGTCAGGATCACCACGGTTGCAAAGGCGACAGCGCCCAGGTTGGCTTCGACACTGGCAATTCGGCCGAAATTCACCACCGCCACCAGAATGGCAATGACGAAGATATCCAGCATGGACCAGCGCCCAATGAATTCGATGAAGCGGTACATCAAAATCCGTTGTCGGGCAGATAGCGGCTGCCGGCGTTGCACGGAGTACAGCAGCAAGCCAATCCCCACCAACTTGAAGGTGGGCACCAGGATACTGGCAATGAACACCACGGCCGCAATCGGCACCATGCCGTGCTTGAGCAGGGTGATGACCCCGGACATGATAGTGTCCGGGCTGCCTTGGCCGAGGGTGCTCACGGTCATGATCGGCAGCATGTTGGCCGGGATATACAGAATCGACGCGGCAATCAGCAACGCCCAGGTGCGCACGATGCTGTTCGGCCGGCGCGCATGTACGATAGCGCCGCAACGTGTGCAGGTTTGAGAAGTGCTGTCCGGCTCTTGCCGGTTCAACTCGTGACATTCATTGCAGACCAGAATGCCTGCATCAATCGCCCGCATGCAGGTCCTCCCCCGATAGCGCACTCCAGATCTGGTGCGGTGACATCACCACTTCGAGCCACACCTGGATCAACAACAGACTGATAAAACAGAACAACCCCAGGCCCACGGTGAGCTCGGCCAGGTCTACCAGTTTGACGATGGCCACCAGCACGCCCATGAAATAGACCTCGAGCATGCCCCAGTCACGCAAGTGGTGATAGATACGGTAGAACACCAGGCCATAATCACGGCCAATGTCCAGACGGATACTTAACAGCACAGTCAGCTGGCAAAGCAGCTTCGCCAGTGGGATCGCCATGCTGCAGAGCAACACCACTACAGCGACACCACGCATGCCCGAGTTGTACAGACCCAGCACACCACTCCAGACAGTGTCGTCCGAGGTCTGGCCAAGCAGGTGTAACTGCATGATCGGCAGGAAGTTGGCCGGGACGAACAACAACAGGGCGGTCAGCACCAGGGCCAGGCTACGATTGACCACATTGTGCCGGTGGGCGTAGAGCTCGTAGCCGCAGCGCGGGCATTGGGCTTTTTCATCATGCTGAAGCACCGGCTTGCGCAGCAGCAGGTCGCACTCATGGCAAGCGACAAGCTCCTCTAGCGGCAACTGGGCCAGTGATTCAGGTTCGACAGGATTGGACATATAGCGCTTCTGAATAGGTGCGTGGGCCTATTCTAGTGTTATGGCTCGAAATGTGGGAGGACATCACCTGTCTGCGCGCGAAGCAGGCACTGCGCGCCGATGGTACCGGCGGTGCCGGTTTTCGCGGTTAAACCCGCCCCCACAAGGATCCACGACATGCCGGAGATTATTTTCCGTGCAGAAAGACAAAACCCCTACCTGCATGCGCAGATAGGGGTTTTGCGAAATGAATCTTGACGATGACCTACTCTCACATGGGGAAACCCCACACTAC
>JAAIGF010085009.1_pt1 | contig 48462 bp, 51 predicted proteins | sample 6487441 | NCBI WGS metagenome assembly JAAIGF01 (sample SAMN13974129, study PRJNA590717) | phyllosphere metagenome | biome: pepper field; feature: multiple bacterial spot infested pepper fields; material: pepper leaves; isolation source: leaves from pepper fields | host: Capsicum annuum ...
CTGACCGACCAGGAATTCGGTGCGCTGCGCGGCGCCCGGGGCGAGCTGAGCGACTACGGCCTGAGTTTCGACCGCGCAGCCGTCGCGGCCGAGGTCGGCACCCGCACCGCCGACGCCCGTGCCTCGGCACAGACGCACGGCACCAGCATGCTGCAGATCGCGGCGGCCGGTGGTGACCCCGCCGCGCTGGTCGGACACCTGCATGGCGTGGCCGATGCCATGGCCGCGGAAATGAGCCAGCTGCAATCCCTGGGCGAAGAAATCGGTGCCGACGATATACAACGGATCGGCACGCGAACCGCGCACGACATGCTCGACACCCTGCGCGCCAATGGCGGCACGCAGGCCCTGGCAGCGCATTTCGACGAACAATTGGGCGCCTTGTCGGCAGCGCTGCCGCAGCTTCGCGTGGTGCTGGCGCAGGAAATGGCCATGACCGACCATGCGGGCGATCTGGAGGCGATGACGCGTACCTCGGGCACGCTGGCGGCAGCGGTGGAAGTGCTGGGCGCCATCTACGCCGAATTGGCGCAAGCGCATCCCGACATGGCGGTGCGCGATACGGATGTCATCGATCTGTCGGCACCGCAACGCGACGCGATCGCTGGTTACTTCGGCGTGACCACCGATGCCGCGGCGGAAAGTGCCACGCCCTTGCTGTCGGGCGATGCGCGCGACGCCATCGAAGCCTCCCTGACCGCACCGCCATCGGGCGAGGGCACGCAGACCATGACCCTGCCGGTCAACGGCGTGCCGACCGAACTGGTGGCTGACGGTCAGTTCTTCCTCGATGCCGTCGACCGTACGGGCGTGTCGTTCGACGTGTCGGGCCGTGGCGCCGACGGTACGCGCCTGCATGCCGGCATTCCCCCCGGACTGAGCGACGACACCCGTCGGGGCGTGTTGGGCAATGCGCTGTCGACCCTGCATCAGGTGGCCGGGCCGGCCGCCGAGCCGCTGACCCGATTCATGACGCAGCAGATGCTGGGTGGCGTGACCACGGCGATGGCGCTCCAGGGCGCCGACTCGCCGCTGCGCCTGCCCAACGGCGACCCGTTCCTGCCTGGCGGTGGCGGACGGGTGCACTGCGACATCACGCGCCTGCCCGACGGCCAGTTCTCGGTGGGCGTGACGCTGACGTTCTCGGGCATGACCTCGGGCACGGCGATGCCGGTCGGCGGCAACCCGTACGCCGTGCAATTCGACCTGGCGAACTCGCCGGCCGAGGCCCGGTTCGGCGTGCTGGTGTCGGCCGACGGCGGCAGCATCACCATGAGTGATCCGCTGCGCATGCACTACCGCCTGGCGCAGGTGCCGATCGAAGAGAACTGAGCCTCGTGCGGGACGGGTGATGGCCCGTCCCGCACGCGTGGATCAGCTCGACTTCTGGATGACGCTCTTGAGCGAGTCCGAGATCTGCTTGGTGATGGTGCTCTGGATGTCGACCAGCATGCTCCACTGCGAGATCTGCTGTTGCAGCATCAGCATGTCGGTCTGGCTGACGGCGCCGTCGCCGCGCGAGCCGATGGTGCTGATGGTGTCGCGCAGACCGGTTTCCTGGGTGCGCAAGCCAGCGTAGATGGTGTTGTTGACGTTGTTGAAGTTCAGGCCGGACGAGCCGGAAAGACCGTTCAGTGCCATGGTTGGCTCCCTAGCGAAGGAAAGATGGGGCGGGTGATGCTGCAGGCGCCGCCGTGGCCCCTGCATCGAGGACTTCCTGGGCGGCGCGGACCGCGTCCGTCGCCGCTTGCCAGTCGGCAAACGCATCGCGTGGCAAGCCAGCGGCGATGCGTTGTGCAAGACGGGTTTCGATGTCGGCCAACTGCGCCGCGAGAGCACGCCGGGTCGCCTGGCCGTCGGGGCCGGCAAGCGTGGCTTCCAGGTCGGTCAACGTGATGGCAGGCATGTCAGAAGATACGTGAAGGAATGGGGCCGCAGACGCATGTCAGCGCGCGACGACGGTGGCATGTGGCTGATCGAACACAATCCGGTTGTTCTCGATGGCCGACAGGCGGTAGCGGCCGACGCGCCCGCCCGGCACCAGCTTGGTGCCGTCGCCCAGCACCAGGAATGGTTGCGGGCCGCCGACCACGCTGCGAATGCGGAAGGGCACGGTGGTGGCCACCTGCACGGGCGCCTGCGCAACCGGCGCCGGTTCCGCCTGGGCGGGCAGTGCGATGATGTCCAGATAGCGTTCGTTGAAGCCGGCGACCAGCTTGCGCAGGCGCTGCATGGCGGCCGGGTCCAGTCCGTCCGTGGTCGGCTCCAGGCGGTCGGTCTGCCAGAGCAGACGGACTTGCTGCAGGTCGTTCTGGGCCAGTGCTTCGTACAGCGCATCGCTGACCTGATGGGCCAGCACCACGCCGCTGCTGTCGATGCCGACGCCAGGCAACTGATCGCGCAGCACGTCCAGCGCGCGGGTCCGATGTGCGCCGTCCGCTGCGATGCCGCGCAGATGCAGGTTGCCGGTGTCGTCCGCCGTGACCACGTAACGGTACGAGTGCGAGGCCAGCAGCGTGCGCGCGGTCTGGGCGATTTCCGCGCGGTTGTGCAGGCGCATCGCCGGCATGGGCCAGATGCGCGCCATGGCGTCGGCCACGCGTTCTTCTTCCTCCCGGTCGCGTACCCAGCCGGTCACGCGCACCACGCCGTCGGCGCCCCGCGATACCTGGAGCGCCGGGCGCAGGCCAAGGCGCTCCAGCGCCTGTTCCACCGCCACCATCGATTGCGCCGCCGGGTCGGGGCGGGTGGCCTGGGCAACGGGGATGGCGGGTTTGGACGCGGGCAGGGCAAGCAGCAACAGGGCGATGGCCACGGCCAGCACCATGAACGCCAGGGCCAAGGGCACCAGCAGCCGGCGTCGCGGCTTGGGGGCAATCGCCTGGTCCGGCTGCGAGGGCGGCGGTTCATCCGCGAACATCGGCGGGGCAGGGGTGCCAGCCAGCGCGGCGACATCTGCGGCGATGGGGGTGTCGACGGATGGTGATTCAGGCGCGGCGGCCAGCGTCGGCACTGTCATCGGCACAGCCGGCCACGCGGACTCCGGTGTCGCGACCGTGACCCACATGCCACCCAGTTCGACCGGCTGGTTCAGGGCCTGCGACGATTCCGGCGCCCCCTCGACGGCCAGGTGCCACTGGCCATCGGCCACGCGAACCTGCGCCGTTTCCGGCATGGCGGCATCGGCCAGCACCACATCGCCGTCCGGGTGGCGGCCGATGCGGATCGTGTCGGCAACCGGGCACCGGGCGTCGGCATGGACGCCCGTCAGTACCCGGAATTCGTAGGCAGCTTGGGTCACAGGTCGATCCGCGCCAGCGGTTGCACGTTGATTTCCTGCGTCAGCTCCTGATAGGACAGCACAGGCAGTTCATACAGGTCCTGCTCGATCATCTTGCGCAGGTAGCGACGGATGTCCATCGAAGTCAGCAGCACCGGCGAACGCGTGCCTGCCGACAGATCGCCGACGCTGCGCTTGATGTTCTCCACCAGCTTCTTGCCCACGTTCGGGTCCAGTGCCAGGTAGCTGCCCGCCGAGGTCTGGCGAATCGCGCCGCGCACGGTCTCTTCGACATTGGGGGCCAGCAGATACGCAGGCAGCATGTTCTGGCCGCTCGAATACTTGTAGCTGATGTGGCGCTTGAGCGAGATACGGACGTACTCGGTCAGCAGCACCGAATCCTTCTCCTTTTGCCCCCACTCGATCAGTGCTTCCAGCACTGTGCGCAGGTTGCGCACGGAAATGTCTTCCGACACCAGCCGCTGCATGATCTCGGCGATCTTCTGCACCGGCATCACGCGCAGCGCTTCCTTCACCAGATCGGGGAAGCGTTCTTCCATGGCGGTCAGCAGGAAGCGCGCTTCCTGGATGCCGATGAAGTCCGACGAATACTTCTTCAGCACGAACGCCAGGTGCCAGGTCAGTACCTGGTTGGCATCCATGAACGGAATGCCCGCCGCCGACAGCGTCGGCGCCATTCCCACATCCACCCACACCGTGGGAATGCCGGGCAGGAAGCGGGCGCCGGTTTCGTACGGCACCTGCAGCGCCTGCAGGTTCTGCTCGGTGTCGCGCACCAGCACGAAGCCCGGCCGCAGGCGGCCCTGCGACACCGGCACTTCCGACAGCAGGATGTTGTAGGTCTCGTCGGGCAGCGATTCATTGAAACGCAGCTGGATGCCAGGGAAGGGCACGCCCAGGTCGAAATACAGCGCGCGGCGGATCTTCAGCAGTTCCTCGTTCAGCTCGTCGGCATCGAAGCTCTTCTGCAGGCCGGCGGCCACGTCCATCATCAGCGGCAGGGTGGGGGCGAACTCGGCGCTGCCGTCGGTACGCGGTTTGGGTGCGGGCTTGCCAGCGGCGGCCAGGGCGGGGATCTCGGTGATCTCGCCGGTCTTTTCATCCACCACCTTGCGGGTGCCGCGCAGCAGGACGATACCGATGGTGCCCACCACCAGGGCCAGCACGGCGAACACCGGCAGCGGCATGCCCGGGATCAGTCCCAGGCCGATGGCGATGGCGGCGGCGATCAGCAGGGCGCGTGGCTGCGCCAGGATCTGCGTGCCGATGTCCTTGCCGACGTTCGACGGACCGCCTTCGCCAGTCTGCACGCGGGTGACGATGATGCCCGCGCAGATGGCGATGAACAGGGCCGGGATCTGGGCGATCAGGCCGTCGCCGATGGTCAGGATCGAGTAGATCTGCACGGCTTCGCCGGCGCTCAGGCCGCGTTGCATGGTGCCGATCAGGATGCCGCCCAGCAGGTTGACCGCGACGATGATGAGGCCTGCGATGGCGTCGCCCTTCACGAACTTCATGGCGCCGTCCATGGCGCCGTACAGCTGGCTTTCTTTTTCGACCGTGGTGCGGCGCTTGCGCGCTTCGTCCATGTCGATGGTGCCGGCGCGCAGGTCGGCGTCGATCGACATCTGCTTGCCCGGCATGGCGTCCAGCGAGAAGCGCGCGGCCACTTCGGCCACCCGCTCCGCGCCCTTGGTGATCACCACGAACTGCACGATGGTCAGGATCAGGAACACCACCAGACCGACGATCAGGTTGCCGCCGACCACGAAGTTGCCGAAGGTCTCGATGATGTGGCCGGCGTCGCCCTGCAGCAGGATCAGGCGCGTGGTGGCGATCGAAATGCCCAGCCGGAACAGCGTGGTGACCAGCAGCACCGACGGAAAGGACGAGAAGGCCAGCGGCGAGGGCAGGTACATCGCCACCATCAGCAGGATGGCCGACAGCGTCATGTTCAGGCCGATCAGCGCGTCGACCAGCAGGGTCGGCAGCGGCAGGATCATCATGAAGATGATGGCGACGATGAACACCGCCAGGACGATGTCGTTGCGGCTGGTGACGGCCGCGACCGCGCGATTCAGGACGTGTTGCATCAGAGGGTCACGCGGAAGCAGAGGTCAACGGGGCGGCTTGCGCGGCATCCTGCGGGCGCAGCGCGACGTAAGCACGCATGGCGGCAGCCGCTTCGTCACGGCGCTCCAGGGCCAGCAGGGTCTGGGCACGGATCAGGTGGAACACGGCATCGACGGCGCCGGCCATCGCCAGGCCATCGAGCGTCGCCAGCGCCGTTTCGGGTTTGCCGGCACGCAATTGCGCCAGCGCCAGCGTGGCGCGCGCACGCGTATCGGCGTGACCCAGGGCGTCGAGCGCGCTCAGCAACACGGCGGATTTCTCCGGCCGGTTGTTCTCCAGGTAGATGTAGGCCAGCAATGACAGCAACTGGCGGGCGTCGTCGGACAGCGTGGTCACCGGCTGCTCATCCCTGGTAGAGCGCGTTGCGATACATGGAAACCAGCTCGCGCAGGCCGGTTTCTTCCTTCAGTTGGCGCACGGCGCGATTGAGCACCCGTGCATCGTCCGTACCGGCTTCCGCCGCCTGACCCAACGCATTCAGCGCGTCGCTCAGCGCGGCATTGAAGCGCGCCGGCATCAGCAACTCGCGGTTGTCCACCAGCGGACGCAGCGCCTGCTCCAGGAAGTCGGAGGTGTTGGGCTGGTCCAGCAGCTGCGCCAGCTGGGCGCGCACGCCTTCCGTGGCGGGCGCCAGATTCTGGCGGTCCGGCAGGTTCTGCGGCGCGGCTTCGCGCGTCGCATAGGAAATGCTGTCGATGCCGCGATCGAAATTCAGGCTGTTGCCGCTGATGGTGGACATGCCAATGCTCCGTGTCAGTCGTCGTGCAGGGTGGTGAACCAGCGCGACAGATGATCGACCGTCTGCTCCAGGCGCAGCACCGTGAAATCGTCGTGGCTGATGCGTACCAGCGCCAGCAGGCTGCGTTCGCCCTGCTGCTCGCGGGTGGCAACCTGCACCGGCACGTCGCCATGACGACTGAAATGCGCGTGCTTGAAGGCTTGCACCAAGGCAGTGCCGGCGTCGTAGCCCAGCGGCTCGGCCAGATAGACCAGCACGTCGGCGTCGCCGCGCTCCAGGCCCAGCAGCCGGCCATTGCCGATCTTGAGCATGGCCGCACCACGTCCGTCGAAACGCAGGGCAGGCATGCCCAGGCGTTCGCCCCAGGCGGCAAGGGTTTCATCCGGGCGCATCAATATTCTTCTTCCTGGTCGATGGCCTGATCCAGCGCTTCCTGGGACGCCGACAGAATCGACTGGCGGGTGTCGGCGTCAGGGAAGATCTGGACCGGCAGGTCTTTCAACATGAGTTTGATCTGGGTGAGGAAGGGGATGCGCGCATCGAGATCCCGCACCTGGTTGGAATCGGCGATACCGGTGAAGCGCGAGGCCGATACCCAGCGCTCGCCCGTCACCGACACCAGGTCGCGCATCAGTTTGGTCCCATCGATTCCCGAACTGCCGCGCGCGCGCTGAGAGGCAGCCAGTTCGTTGCAGCCTTCCAACACGGTGACCGCGACTTCGAGCTGATACAGATCCTGCACCAGCGATTGCAGGCGGGCCGGCTCGGTGGAGGGCTGTGCGGCGGCCAGGTCCATGCCCAGCGCCTGGATCAACTGCTTCAGGCCGCGTCCCACGTCCTTGTCGCCAAAGCGTTCGATGGCCAGGTTCAGGGTCTTGGCCAGCCCGACTTCGCCCAGCACCACGTCGCGGTACGTACGCTGGAAGTCCGCCACGCCCGCCAGGTCGCCGGCAAAGCCACCGGCTGCGCGCAGGGTATTGATACCGGCCCGGATCTCGGGACCGCTTTCCATCTCCATGTCGGCCAGCGCGTCGCGCAGCGCCTCCAGCACCTCGGCGGGCGCGCCTTCCGACTCGCCTTTCTTCAAGGCGTATTGCAGGCCGAGGTACTGCTGCGAAATGTCCTGGAACGCGTCGGCGGCGGCCTGTCGCGGGCTGGCGCCCGACAGCAGCGCCCGGCCCAACTGGTCGAGCTTGGCCTGCGCCTCGACGTCGTGGGTCTCGTCGAGCAATTCCTCGATTTCGGCCGTATCCATGACCTGCATCGGCCGTTCCGCTTTGACCTTGCGCTCGGCGTGGGTCTTTTCCTCGGTCTTCTCGGCCATGTGCAGGCTGAGTTCCTCGGCGGCGTCGGTCAGCGAGAACTCGCCATCGACGTGCACGGCCGCGTCGCCCAGCAGCGTGCCCGCCTGCTGATTGGCGGTCTGGCCAGCGCCGGGTTGAAGGGCGGTCTGGCTGAAAGCGAGGGGATTGCCGGCGTCGATGCGGGTCATGGAATCTGGTCAGGACGGTCGAAGAGCCTGTCTGCGGGTGGTAGTAACGCGGGCGCGCAAAAGGTTCCATGCCGGCCCGTACAAAAAAGCGGACCGACGTTCCCGAACCCGCGGAACTTCCCGCGAAGTGCCGTTACTCAAGCCTCATTCCCCCACTTCCACCTCAGGAAAACTCCATGTCAGCCATTTCCAACAGCGTTGGCGTAGCAGGCGCCAGCTCCCTCAACCTGTCAGGCGTCGACATCGAAACCGCCCTGATGGCAGTGCAGCAGAAACGGTCGGAACTGCTCGAGAACCAGCTGCGGGGCCAGATGGAGGGCGTGCAGGCCCGCAACCAGCAGATGGCCGCCATGAACGACCAGATCAGCGGCCTCACCAAGATGAATACCCAGCTGGAAACCAGCAACGTCCAGATGACGGGCGAGCTGGCCGGCCTGAAAGACCTGCAGTCGCGTCTGGAGGCCAGCAAGTGCCCGAATCCCGAAGGGTCGTACGGTCTGTCCTGGGGGCAGGGTGACAACGCCCAGCAGTCGCACGATACGTTCGCGCAGGTAAAGGCCGCCGGTCTGACCATTCCCACGGGTGCCGACGCGCCGCGTGACATCGACGGGAACGGCACCATGGATGCCAAGGGCAAGGTCGTTCAGGGCTGGGTCGATCAGTTGGCCGGCAAGATCGCCGACATGGAAGCGAAGATCAAGGCGAACACCGACACGGTGGCGGCCAACAAGGACCAGATCGACACCACCAAACGCGACATGGATGGCCTGAGCAGCACCCAGCAGCTCGAGATGCTGCGCCTGCAGAGCCTGTCGAACAAGCGCAACGAAGCCTTCGACGTGATGACCAACTTCGTCAAGAAGATGCAGGACAGCCGCTCGTCGATCATCGGCAACATGCGCTGATCGAAGATTTATCTCGCCGCCGGTGGAACTCGGCGGCGGTTGGGGTTACTTACCCTGCAATCGTGGCCTGGATAACGGGCCACCCGGCTCTCTCTCCCTGATCTCACCCCGTAAAACCGGCCTCGACTGGCGGCAAAAGGAACTTCGATGACCACTGTCAATAGCCTCGGCGCCGTGACGCCGATGAACATCCAGTCGATGGACTTGGAAACCGCCCTGCTCGCAGTGCAGCAGGAGCGCACCAAGCTGCTGGATTCCCAGCTCAATGCCCAGATCCAGGAAGTGCAGGCGCGCAACAACAAGATCGCCCAGCTCAACTCGATGCTGACCGGTCTGAACCAGGCATCGGCCATGTTCAAGTCGAACGCCGACGCCACCGACAAGCTGCAGGACACCGACGGCTGGAAGACGGAAGCGTCCAAGGGCTACCCGATCGAGCGCCAGTTCAACTCGACGATGATCGCGGCCAACGTCAACCTCAACCTGACCGACGCCGCCGACGGCGCGCTCACCAACGACCTGAACGAGGACAAGAGCGAAGTCCGGATCGTGGGCGGCCTGCGCGGGCTCAACACCAAAGGCGACATCGAAGCCGCCATCACCACCGTCAAGGGCCTGATCGACGCCGAAGGCAACACGCAGCAGATGGACATGCTGCGTCTGCAGAGCATGTCGAACAAGCGCAACGAAGCCTTCGACGTGATGACCAACTTCGTCAAGAAGATGCAGGACAGCCGTTCGTCGATCATCGGCAACATGCGCTGATCCCCGTTCATCCCGATTCCTCCCACTTAATTCGAATCCGTTCAGGAACCCGTCATGTCGCAACGCGATCCGCAAACCATCATCCGCGAAGCCGAAGCCCTCGTCGCCACCGTCCAGCGTCAGATCGACGAGGCCGATGAAGTCTTCCGCGCCCAGGGGCTCGATCCCGCCAAGGCGCGCCAGGTGCTCGCCGATGCCGTGGGCGAAAAGGAAACCGCCGAGGCCCGTGCCCTGTTCGACGAGGACATGGCCGCCATCGAGCGTGAAGTGGTGGAAGAGGCTGCGCGCATCAGCTTCAGCACGCCGGCACGCAGCGGCGGCGCCAAGAAGCCCCGCATGATGGTCTGAGCACCCGCACCCATCGATATCAGGAGACCCCCGTGACTCAGCAAGCCGCCCAGAACGACTTCAGTGCCCAGGACGCCGTGGAATTCACCGAGAGCCTGTCGGGGCTGCTGCGCAGCGGCGGCACCCTCGGCCAGGCGCTGGAAATCACTGGCGACGAATGCGAGGCGCTGTACCAGCTCGGTCACGGGTTCTACGAGCAAGGGCGCTACAGCGAAGCGTTCCAGACGTTCTCGCTGCTGGTGATCTACGACCATCTGGAAGCCCGCTACGTGATGGGACTGGCCGGCGCGGCGCAGATGCTGGGTCGTCACACCGACGCCCTGCAGCACTATGCGACGGCGGCCATGATCCGTCTCGACGACCCGTTGCCCATGTTCCATGCGGCCGAATGCCTGATCGCGCTGCAACGCTTGCCCGAAGCGATCGACTCGCTGGAACTGGCGGCCGAACTCGCCAATGAAAAACACCCGGTGGTTGCTGCGCGTGCCAACGCACTCCTGGCAGTCGTCAAGGAACGCCTGCAGTAAGCCACGCAGTTACGGTCCCACTTTTCGACGCCCGGCCAGCCGGCCGGCGTCCTTCGCAGAGCGAATGCCATGTCGATCACACTTCCTCCTTCGATTCCCGGCGCCGGTTACACCGGCAACGTCGGCGGCCCGGCGGGTCCGGCAGGCGCGGACGGTGCCAAGGGTGCTGCCGCCAATGAACAACTGTCGCGCTCGCTTCTGGCCTACATCGGCCAGAACGGCGACAAGGCCACCGGCGCGCTGCCGCCGCCCCAGGGCATGCTCACCCAGCACGCCAGCGCCGCGTATGAATCGCTGGCCAAGCTCAGCGCCGAGAACGTGTCCACCGACATCTACGCGGTGATGGCGCTCTTCCAGAAGATGGCGCAGGAACAGCGCAACGTCGCCCGGGAAGTCCGCGCCACGGAAATGAATGCCCAGATCGACTCGCTCAAGGGCGCCGCCGACCAGATCCGCGAGGCGGCGCAGGATCGTTTCGTGGGGGCAGTGACGGCCGGAGCATTGCAGATCGCAGGCGGCGTTGTCTCGATCGGTGCGGGCGCCATGGCCATGAAGAACACGCTGTCGGCGGCGCAGCCGACGCGCGCGTCGGCTGAAATGGAAGTCGAGTCTGCCAACCTCAAGACCCTGGACCCTGACAGTTCGCGGGCAAAGGTGCTGGACGCCAACGCCAAGCTCTTGGGCGCCGACGCCAACAAGTACACGGCGAAGGGCCAGATGTACACCGCCATCGGCCAAGGCTCGTCAGGCATCACCGGCGGCATCGGCCAGATCGTGCAGGCGTCCCAGGAAAAGAAGGCTGCCGAGCACGATGCGCAGAAGGCCGAACTCGAAGCGCAGGCCAAGGTCCACGATTCTGGCGTGCAGCAGGCCAACGACCTGATGCAGCAGATGATGGACGTCATCCGCGACGTGCGCGACAAGCTGGGCTCGATGGAACAGTCGCGCCTGGAAACCAACCGCGGCATCGCACGCAACATCTGAGCCGTCGCACTCACAGGACAATCCGATGAGCACAATTGCTTCCAACAGCGGCAACAGCCTGCCGCCCGGCCTGACCGGCGGTGCCTTGGGTGGGCAGCCGACCGACCCGTCCGTCAGCGCCGCACAAGCTGGCCTGGCGGGCATGTCGGCAGCGTCGCAGGCAGAACTGCTGCAGCGCCTGACCGATGCCGCCAAGACCATGGGCGGCACGCAGAAGGGCGGCAAGGGCGATGGCGTGACCGACGCGCGCGGCGCGCCCAGCCTGGAAGGCCCGGCGACCGCCTTCAACAGCGACGACATGATGGCCTTGCTGCGCAACATGCGCTCCAAGGCCCAGGACGGCCAGTTGCAGGCGGCCAAGGGCCAGGTCGAAGCGGCGCGCATCAAGGCAGAGAAGAACACCGAAGCTCAGCTCGACAAGATCAACGAGTGGGTCGAGAAGTGCGAGGAAGCCAAGAACCAGGGCCTGCTCGGCAAGATCTTCGGCTGGATCGGCAAGATCGTTGCCGTGATCGCTGCGGCCGTCGCCGTTGCCGTCGCCGCCGCAGCCACGGTGGCGACCGGCGGGGCGGCAGCGCCGCTGCTGGCGGTTGCCGTGATCGGCATGATCGGCGCGACCATTTCGCTGGCCGACCAGATATCGAAAGAATGCGGTGGTCCGGAAATCAGCATCGGCAACCTGATCACCACCGCCGTGGGCAAGTTCCTGGAAGCCTGCGGCGTGCCGGAAGAAACCGCCAACAAGATCGGCAAGGTGATGGCGGGCGTCATGGCCATCGCTGCACCGGCCCTGTTGCTGGTCGAGCCGAACCTGGCCGCGACCATGGCTACCGGCATCTGCGAACTGGCAGGCGCACCCGATGACGTGACGGCCTACGTTGGCATGGCCGTCGGCATCGCTGCCGCGGTCACGGTGGGTATCGCGATGGCAGTGATGTCAGGCGGCGCCAGCGCGGGCACGACCGCGGTGACGACGTCGACCAAGATCGCCAACGGCGTCATCGGCGCAGGCGCGCAGATCGCCAACGGCGTGACCCAGGTCGGTGTCGGCGCCACCAACATCGCCAAGGCGCACACCGAGCGCGAGGCCGAAGGCCTGCTGGCCGACAAGCAGGAACTCAGCGCCGCCATGGTCAAGCTCCAGCAGCAGATGGAAGAAGGCCGCGAAGAAATGAAGAAGATCATCCAGCAGATCGAGGAAGGCCTGCAGGCCGTCACGCAGATGATCAACGGCACCGCCGACAGCATGTCGCAGATCACCGCCAATCTTGGCAAGCGGATGGCCGTCTGACGGCCCGCACGAAAAAGGAACTCACGATGCCCACTGCCGCCCTATCGCGCGATGATTTCGGCCAGCAACTCTTCGACGGCCTGCAAGCCCTGCCGTCGTCGTCGCGCCTGACGCCCGAGCAGCTCGAAGTCATCTACGCCCTGGCTTACACCCACGTCGTCCAGAAGCAGTACGCCCAGGCCCTGCCGGTGTTCAGCTTCCTGTCGCAGTACGGTCCGACCCGCAAGCATTACCTCAGCGGACTGGGCCTGTGCCTGCACATGGTCGGCCGTCATGAAGAAGCCATCAATATCTACTCGGTCGTGATCCTGCTGTTCCCGGACTCGTTCGATGCGGCCCTGCACGTGGCCGAGGCCCAGATCGCGCTGGAACAGTTCGACGAGGCGCTGGTGTCGCTGCGCCGCGTGGCCGAGAGCGATCAAGCCCCTGCCGAGTTGCGCACGCGTGCCGCCACCCTGGTCGGCATGATCGGCAAGGGGCTGACGCAGACCGCATGACGCCGTTCCCCTTCGCTGCCGGACCCACATCCGCCGCCTCTTCCGAGCCGGCGGCTGTCCTCGCTTCCGACGAAGTCCAGCTGTTGACCGAGATCGGTTTCGTCGCGGCCGCAGCGGGCGACCTGGCGCGGGCCGAGCGCATCTTCGGCGCGCTGGCGCGTCTGCGTCCGGGACGTGCGTTTCCGCAGGTCGGGCGCGCGGTCGCGCACATGAACGCCGGGCGTGCCTCGGACGCCGTGATGCTGCTGGAGAAGACCGATGCCAGCGACGCCGAGGAACGCGCCACGCTCGATGCATGGCGTGGTTTTGCCCTGCAATTGGCCGGGCGGGCGACGGAAAGCCGTCGCCTGCTCACCACAGTCGCGGCCGGCAACGGCGATGCGGCGCGGTTGGCACGCAGTCTTCTGGGGTTGGAACAGACTCCCCACGTAGAATGACGCCAGCCGGTAACAAAATTTGACGACCTAGGACTGGGCATGGAAATCGCCACCGTCGCGCTCGCACAACTCGCTCCGTTGCCGGCTGCGGCACCGACCATCACGGCCGAACCGTCGGCCCTGGCCACGGAACGCTTCGCGGCCATCATGAACGCGTCCGATCCGGTAGGCCCGCCGCCCACGTTCTCGGGGCCGCTGACGGGTGTGCAATCGCCGTTGCAGGGCGCCTTCACGCCGCCGGTCGATACCTCGCCGCCGACGCTGGGCAACCAGATCCTGTCGAGCCTGCGCAGCACCACTACCGATTTTTCGCAGAAGTGGGAACACATCTCCAATGGCCTGAACGCCACGGCGGCCCAGCCCAACATCACCGACATGCTGCGCCTGCAGGGCGAACTGCTGCAGGTCTCGGTGCAGTACGAAATGGTCAGCAAGGCGGTGTCGCGCAGCACGCAGAACATCGACACCCTGGTGCGCATGTCGTGACATCCATGAGTGTCCTTGCCTTGAATGCTTCCCGCTCCCGCCCGGCAGGCGCCGTCCAGCGTCTGCTGCGCATGGCCTTGCTCGGCCTGATGATCGCGGTGGCAGCCTGCACCGCCCGGGTCGAACTGTTGTCCGCCGTCACCGAAAGCGAGGCCAACGAAGTCTTGTCGGCGCTGCTGGACGCCAACATCAACGCGCAGAAGGCGATCACCAAGGCGGGCGCGGCCATCACCGTCGACGCCACCCAGGTCGCCCGTGCACTCGACGTGCTGCATGCCCGGGGCCTGCCGCGCGAACGCTACGACGGCATGGGCCAGATCTTCCGCAAGGAAGGGCTGGTGTCCTCGCCGCTGGAAGAGCGCGCCCGCTACGTCTACGCGCTGTCGCAGGAGCTGACCAATACGCTGTCGCAGATGGACGGCGTGCTGGCCGCCCGGGTGCACGTGGTGCTGCCGGAACGCGGTGGCGTGGGCGAAGTCACCACGCCTTCGACGGCGGCGGTGTTCATCAAGCACCAGGCGGGCTACAGCCTCGATGCGCTGCAGCCGCAGATGCGCAAGCTGGTGACGCATTCCATTCCCGGCCTGACCGAGGACCGCGTGTCGATCACCCTGGTGTCGGCCCAGCCGGTGCCCGCAGGCGTGCGCGATGCGCTGGCCGCCCCCGCCGTCGACGGCGGCATGCCCGGATATGTGACCTGGGTGCTGGCCGCCGTGGTGGCCCTGCTGCTGATCGGCCTGGTGCTGCTGGCCTGGCGTTACCGCGCCCTGCGTGGCCGCGCCACCAGCGCGAGTGCGGCGTGACCGTGCGCAGCGAGGCGCCGACGCTGACAGCCGGTGGTCTCGACCACGGGCTGCTGGTGTTCAACCTGCTGCCCAGCCGCACCCTGCACGCCAGCCGCATCGGCACCACGGTTCAGGCCATGCTCGATCGCCTGCAGGCCATGCCGCAGGCGCTCGATGCCTGGCACCGGCATTGGTCAGCCGACCTGCTGCGCGAACACGGTCTGCAAGATCGTCCGGTCGCGGCGTCGAACCGGCCGGAACTGGCGTTGGCGATGCTGCCTTCGTCGCTGCTGTGTGCGTTGGCATCGCGCCTGGGTGCGGTGTTGTGCGCACCGCGCCTGCGCGCCACCATCGCGGGCGATGAAGTCCGCGTCATGACCGCCTCGGTGCCGGCCGACCTGCTGCATTTCGCCCGCTTCGATGCGGCTGCGCTGCACCCGGGCCTGCCCGACAGCCGCCGCTGGGATCTGTCGCGCGCCCTGGCTGCTATCGATCCCTTGGGCCGCGGTGCCTTGATGAGCGCCCTGCGCCCGGCCGGTGAGGCCGTGACTGCGCGGGTCGAACTCAAGCTGCCGGATTCCCCCGTGCAGGAAGCGCCGCTCGCCTCGGCCGATGCCTTGGCGCTCGCGTTGAAACTGCTTCCCCGTTCCTGATCCGTCATGGCTTTCCTCCAGCACCGCTCGCCCCTCGAACCGCGCCAACTGGCGGCGCAGATCGATCCTGCCGCCCGCATCGTGCGCGCTGCCGACTATGCCGCCCTGGCCGATGCTGAGACGCTGCTGGCGAACGCGCGCGCGCAGGCCGACGCCATCGTCGCCGGTGCCCAGGCCGCCTTCGAGGCCGAGCGCCAGCGCGGCTACGACGACGGACGCGAAAGCGCCCTGATGGACCAGGCCGAAAAGATGATCGAAACGGTGGGCCGCACCGTCGATTACTTCACCAACGTCGAAAACGAAATGATCGACCTGGTGATGATGGCCGTGCGCAAGGTCGTCGACGGCTACGACGACCGCGAGAAAGCCCTGATCGTCGTGCGCAACGCACTGGCCGTGGTGCGCAACCAGAAGCAGATGACGCTGCGCCTGCATCCCGACGAAGTGGAAGTCGTGCGCGCCAATGTGAACGACCTGTTGGCGGCCTACCCGGGCGTGGGCTACCTGGACATCCTGCCCGACGGCCGCCTGGAAAAGGGCTCGTGCATCCTGGAAAGCGAGATCGGCCTGGTCGAAGCCAGCCTCGACGCCCAGGTCGCCGCCGTGCGCAACGCCTTCCAGCGCATGCTGGGCTCGCGGGTCTGACGCGCCATGCGGCAGTTCAACTACATCACCGAAATGATGGAGCTGGCGCTCCAGGATTCGCCCACGCTGTCGATTCGCGGCCGCGTGGTGCAGGTCATCGGCACCATCATCAAAGCCGTGGTGCCGTCGGTGAAGGTCGGCGAAGTCTGCATCCTGCGCAACCCCGGCGAGAACTTCGAGATGAAGGGAGAGGTGGTCGGCTTCGCCCGCGACGCCGCGCTGATTACCCCCATCGGCGACATGTTCGGCATCTCGTCGGCCACCGAAGTCATCCCCACCGGCCGCGCGCACATGGTGCCCGTGGGCAACGGCCTGCTGGGCCGCGTGCTCGACGGCCTGGGCCGCCCGCTCGACGAAGCCGAACTCGGTCCCATCGAGGCCAACAAGTTCTACCCCGTCTTCGCTGACGCCCCCGATCCGTTGAAGCGCCGCATCATCAGCCAGCCGCTGGAGCTGGGCGTGCGCGCCCTCGACGGCCTGCTGACCTGCGGCGAAGGCCAGCGCATGGGCATCTTCGCGGCGGCGGGCGGCGGCAAGTCCACGCTGATGGGCATGCTGGTCAAGGGGGCCGACGTCGACGTCACCGTGGTCGCCCTGATTGGCGAACGCGGCCGCGAAGTGCGCGAGTTCCTGGAACACGAACTCGGCCCCGAAGGCCGCCGCAAGAGCGTCATCGTCTGCGCCACCAGCGACAAGTCGTCGATGGAACGCGCCAAGGCCGCCTACGTGGCCACGGCCATCGCCGAATACTTCCGCGACCAGGGCAAGCGCGTGCTGTTCCTGATGGATTCGGTCACCCGCTTCGCCCGCGCCCAACGCGAAATCGGCCTGGCTGCCGGCGAACCGCCGACCCGTCGCGGCTACCCGCCGTCGGTGTTCGCCACGTTGCCCAAGCTGATGGAACGCGCCGGCATGAACGAACACGGCTCGATCACCGCCCTGTACACCGTGCTGGTCGAAGGCGACGACATGACCGAGCCCATCGCCGACGAAACGCGCTCCATCCTGGACGGCCACATCGTGCTGTCGCGCAAGCTGGGGGCGGCCAACCACTATCCGGCCATCGACGTGCTGGCATCGGCCAGCCGCGTGATGAACGCCGTGGTCACGCCCGAGCACAAGAAGGCCGCCGGCCGGGTGCGCGAACTGATGGCCAAGTACGCCGAAGTCGAACTTCTGGTGAAGATCGGCGAGTACAAGCGCGGCGGCGACGCCACCACCGACGAAGCCATCGACAAATACGAGGCGATCCGCAACTTCCTGCGCCAGCGCACCGATGAGCGCGCGACCCTGGCCGACGCCGTGGCGCAACTGAACCAGTTGGCGGGCAAGCGATGAGCATGTTCGACGAGCTGCTCGCCATCAAGCGCTTCCGCGAGGGGCAGGCCGAAGTGCGCGTGGCGCGCGAACGAACCGCCCACCAGGAGGCCGAGGCCGCGCGCGAAACCGCCAAGCAGGTGCTGGCGCGCTTTCGCATCGAAGCCCAGGAACGCGAACTGGCGATGTACAGCGATCTGTGCAGCCGCGTCGTGCGGCCGCGCGAGATCGAAGACGTGATGCAGGGCGTGGCCGGCCTGCGCGATACCGAGCGCCAGCGCGAAACCGATGTCGAACGCGCCAGCGAGCGCGAACAGGCCGCGCTGCAGCAACTCAAGCTGGCGCGCGACGATCACAAGATCGCCACCCGCATGACCGAGAAGTTCGTCGAACTGGCGCGTATCCACCTCGACGAGCACCTGCGCGAGCTGGAATACAAGGAGGACATGGAGATGGAAGAAGCCGCCTCCGTGCGCCGCGACCGCGAAGACTGGGAAACCTACGCCGAGGACGAAGACCGATGAGCATCGATCGTCGCATCGACCTGGACAGCGGATTGGCGAGCCGTTTCGCCGCGCAGGAGTTCGACACCTCGGCGGGCAACTACAAGCCGGGCAGCCAGGCTTCCGAGCAGGACCGCCAGGCCTTCGAGCGCGCACTCGCCGCCGGCACGCCGACGCCCGAGCCGAAGACGCCCGCAACGGCGCCGTTCGCGCTGTTCGGCGCTGCGCCGGTCCCCGGTACGCCCGCTGCCGCCCCGGCACCGTCGGCCTTGTCCGATGCCCTGGCGCAGTGCGCCAACCAGTTGCTGGTGGCCGAGGAGGGCGGACGCCGCGAAGTCCGTATCGAATTGCAGGACGAGGTATTGCCAGGCGTGAGCCTGTCGGTGTTCGAAGACGAAGGCCGGCTGGTCGCGGCCTTCACGTGCGCGAACGAATCGTCGCGCGAGCGGCTGGTCGCCAGCGCGCCCGCCCTGGCTGCCGAGATGGCCGCCAGCCTGTCGCGCGCCACGCTGGTGCAGGTGCAGACCGACGATCCCGACGACCGCTGCCTGATCGAAGCCCGCGCCGACGCGCCGGCATGACCGTTTTCCCGGATTCCACGACCTCATGAATGCCCCGGCCAAGCCCGTGACTTCCCCCGTGCTTCCTCGCTATACCGCAGCGCAGGCCCAGGCTGGCTCGCTGATCGCCCGCCACGGCGGCGCGATGCGGCTGACGCTGCCCCCCGCCGATGCCGCCGCCGGCGCGCGCGCCACCGAATGGCAGGTGCGCCTGACGCCGGGCGTGACCGAGCCGGTGCGCGCTGCCGCCTCGCAGACCGCCGCCATCGAGTGGGCGGGTGCGCGTTTCGTGCTGGCCGTGCCGCCCAGTGCCGCCTACGCCTGGCTGGCGGCCCGTTTCGACGGTGTCGATGTCGCCAGCCTGCCCGTGACCTTGCAGACCGCTGCATTGGAAATCCTGCTCAACGACGCCGTGGCGGCCCTGGGCAAGGCATCGTCCGCCGGACCGGCACGCATCGTCGAAGCCTTCGGCACCACCGGCGGCCAGCCGGCTGCCTTGCCGCATACCTGGACGCTGACCGCCCGCAGCGGCGCCACCGGCGAAACCGTCACCGCCACCCTGGCCTGCGATGCCCTGGGCCTGATGCTGCTGGCCGGCTTGGTGCAGCGTGCCGACCCCGCTGCCAACGAACTCGACCAGCTCGACCTGCCCGTGGTCGTGCGGGTGCGGGTCGGCGACACCGTCCTGTCCAACGCCGAGCTGCGCTCACTGCACGTGCGCGACGTGCTGCTGCTCGATCATTACCTCGTGTCGCCCGACGGCGAACTGTGGCTGGCGACTGCCAGCGGGCAGGGCGTCCGCGTGCGCGCACACGATTCCGCATATCTCGTGACCAAAGGCTGGACCGCCCTGATGACGCAGACCACCCAACCCGCCGCGCCCGCAGACGGCGAGGCGCCCCTGGACCTCGACGCCATTCCCGTGCGGCTGGAATTCGACCTGGGCGACCGCCACATTTCGCTGTCCGACCTGCGCAAGCTGCAGCCCGGCGAAGTCTTCGCGCTCGACCGCCCGCTGGCCGACGGCGCCGTGCACATCCGCGCCAACGGCGCCCTGATCGGCACCGGTGAACTGGTCGACGTCGACGGCCGCGTCGGCGTCGCCATCCGCACGCTGGGCAAGGCGCGGGCATGACCGATTTCGACCCGATCAGCCTGGCGCTGGTCCTGGCGCTGCTGGCGCTGGTGCCCCTGGCCGCGGTCATGACCACGTCGTTCCTGAAGATCGCCGTGGTGCTCACGCTGGTGCGCAACGCGCTGGGCGTGCAGCAGATCCCGCCGAACATGGCCCTGTACGGCCTGGCGCTGATCCTGTCGGCCTACGTCATGGGGCCGGTCATCATGGACATCAACGACAACCTGCGCGCCGCGCAGGTCACCACGTCGTCGGCGCCCGCGTCCAACCGGCTCGATCTGGTGGTCAATGCCATCACCACCGGCGCCGAGCCGATCCGCGGCTTCATGATGAAGAACAGCCGCCTGGAACAGCGCGAGTTCTTCGTGCGCACCGCCCGCACCCTTTGGGGCGAGGAACGCGCGCGCAACCTGCGGGCCGACGACCTGATCGTGCTGGTGCCCGCCTTCGTGCTGTCCGAACTGACGGCCGCCTTCCAGATCGGCTTCCTGCTCTACCTGCCCTTCGTCATCATCGACCTGATCGTCTCGAACATCCTGCTGGCCATGGGGATGATGATGGTGTCGCCCGTCACGATCTCGCTGCCCCTCAAGCTGTTCCTGTTCGTCATGGTCGACGGCTGGACCCGCCTGATCCAGGGCCTCGTCCTGTCCTACGCATAGCGACCGCCATGGCAACCGTCGATATCGTTTCGTACATGACCCAGGCGCTGTACCTGGTGCTGTGGCTGTCCATGCCGCCCATCGCCGTGGCCGCCATCGTCGGCACGCTGTTCTCGCTGTTCCAGGCGCTCACGCAGATCCAGGAACAGACGCTGTCGTTCGCCGTCAAGCTGATCGCCGTGTTCATCACCATCCTGTTCACCGCACGGTGGCTGTCGGGCGAGCTGTACAACTTCACCATCTCGGTGTTCGATCTTTTCCCGAAGATCCATTGAGGCGGGCTGGAACCAAATGATCTCCGGGGTTACCTACGTCGAAGCAAAAACGTTCCTCGGAACGCTGGCGCTCACGCAACCCCGCATCCTGGCCATGTGCCTGATGCTGCCGCTGTTCAACCGCCAGATCCTGCCCGGGCTGCTGCGCTATGCCGTGGCCGCGGTCATCGGTCTGGTGCTGGTGCCCATGCTGCAGCCGCGCTATGCCGAGGTCGACGTGAGCCTGGTCGAACTGATCGCCATCATCGGCAAGGAAGTGTTCATCGGTCTGGTCATGGGTTTCTTGGTCGCGCTTCCGTTCTGGATCTTCGAAGCGGTGGGGTTCGTCATCGACAACCAGCGCGGCGCGAGCCTGGGCGCGACCATCAATCCGCTGACCGGCAACGATTCCTCGCCCATGGGCATCCTGTTCAACCAGGCCTTCATGGTGTTCTTCCTGGTGGGCGGCGGCTTCGCGCTGATGCTCACCCTGCTGTACGACAGCTTCCGCCTGTGGGATCTGTGGTCGTGGACCCCCACGCTGCGCATGGAAAGCGTGCCGGTGCTGCTCGACCAGCTCAGCCGCTTCATGCGCCTGACCCTGCTGCTGGCCGCGCCCGCCGTGATCGCCATGTTCCTGGCCGAACTGGGCCTGGCGCTGGTCAGCCGCTTCGCGCCGCAGTTGCAGGTGTTCTTCCTGGCCATGCCCATCAAGAGCGGCCTGGCCCTGCTGGTGCTGGTGCTCTACATGAGCACGCTGTTCGAATACGTGGGTGAAGTCACCGGCGAGCTGCGCGGCATCGTGCCGATGCTGCAAGACATCTGGCGGGCGCCATGAGCGGCGAAAAGACCGAACAGCCCAGTCACAAGAAGCTGCGCGACGCCCGCCGCAAGGGCGATGTCGCCTACAGCAAGGACTTCACGCAGACCCTGCTGGTGCTGGCCCTGTTCGGCTACATGCTGGCCAATGCCTCGGGCATCGTCGAATCCTTCGGCCGCCTGATCCTGATCCCGGCCGACCTGGTGGGCATGGAGTTCAACGCCGCGCTCAAGACCGCGCTGGATGCCGCGCTGCGCGAGATGATCTCGATGCTGCTGCCCTTCGTGCTCATCGTGCTGATCGTCGGCATGTTCTCCGACTTCCTGCAGGTCGGCATCGTCCTCGCGTTCGAAAAGCTCAAGCCTTCGGGGCAGAAGCTCAACGTGATGGCCAACCTGAAGAACATGTTCTCGAAGAAGAATCTCGTCGAGTTCATCAAGTCCATCCTGAAGATCGCCTTCCTGTCGACGCTGGTCACCCTGGTGGTGCGCGACGCGCTGGGCGAACTGATGGCCGTCCCGCACACCGGGCTGGCCGGCATGGGTGCGGCCGTCGGCAGCATGCTGCGCACCATGCTGGTCAACATCGCCGTGGCCTACGCCGTGGTGGCGCTGGCCGACTTCGCCTGGCAACGGTTCCAGTTCCGCAAGGGCCTGATGATGAGCAAGGAAGAGGTCAAGCAGGAATACAAGGAGATGGAGGGCGACCCCCACATCAAGCACCAGCGCAAGCACCTGCACCAGGAAATGATCATGCACGGGTCGGTGGCCAAGACTCGCAAGGCATCGGTGGTGGTGACCAACCCCACCCACCTGGCGGTGGCCATCTTCTACGACCCCGACAAGACGCCGCTGCCGGTGGTGCTGGCCAAGGGCGAAGGCACGCTCGCCAACGAGATGATCCGCGCCGCGCGCGAAGAGAACATCCCGGTCATGCAGAACATTCCGCTCGCCCGCGCCCTGATGGCGCAGGCCGTGCCCGATCACTACATCCCCAGCGAACTCATCGAACCCGTGGCCGAGATCCTGCGCCTGGTTCGCAAGCTCGCCGCCGAGGACCCCAACCCATGACCGCCTCCGTGCATCCGCTGATCCGCGCCTACGTCGCGCGCCACGGGCTGCCGCCCGAAACCGTGCGGGCCGACGGCCGCGCCACGCTGATCGTCGACGACGCCTGGCGCGTGCACATGCAGGCCGCCGACGCCGGCTGGATGGCGATCAGCTCGCGCCTGTGCGCCTTGCCGGCCAAGGGCATTGCCCGTGACGACTTCCTGCTGCACGTCGGCAGACTGGCGGGTGGCATGGCCAGCAAGTTCGCCTCGACCTGCTCGATCGATGCGCGCGAAGAATCCCTGTGGCTGCAGCAGTCGGTGCGGCCCGACAGTCACGAGGCCGGTGTCGACGACGCCCTGGCCCAGTTCCTCAATGCCCTGTCATTCTGGGCCAGTGCCGTACGGCGGAAGATTTGAAGATGGCAAGCAAGGCATTCAAACGCGTGATCGCAGCCGGGCTGCTGGGTCTTGGCATGCTGGGCACGGCCCACGCCGCGCCGTCCTGGCCCGATGCGCCGTTCAGCCACTACGCCAGCAACCAGCCGCTGCGCACCGTGCTGCAGGATTTCGCCGGCAGCTTCAGCCTGTCGCTGCAAATGAGCCCCAACGTCAGCGGTACGGTCAACGGCCGCTTCAACGCCGCCAACCCGACCGAGTTCATGAACCGCCTGGGCGGTGTCTACGGCTTCAACTGGTTCGTCCATGCCGGCACGCTGTACATCAGCAGCGCGGCCGACACCAACACCCGGGCGGTCAGCGCCATGGGCGGGTCCATCACGCAACTGCGTGCCGCGCTCGAACAGCTCGGCGTGCTGGATGCGCGCTTCGGCTGGGGCGAGTTGCCCGACCAGGGCATCGCCCTGGTGTCGGGTCCGCCCGCCTACCTGGACCTGATCGACCGCACCGTCGGGGCCATGCCGCTGGGCGGTGGCGGCCAGCAGGTCGCGGTGTTCCGCCTCAAGCACGCCTCGGTCAACGACCGCAGCATCGCCTACCGGGACAACCAGGTCGTCACGCCCGGTCTGGCGACCGTGCTGCGCAACCTCATCACCGGCACCGGTGGCGGCGCCAACAACGAAACGCTGTCTTCGATCGCCGCCCCGCTGCGCGAGCGTCCGCCGGTGTTCAGCGATGCCAGTGGCACAGGGGTGGCCCCCTTGGCGAGCGCAACGGGTGGTGCAGGGTCGGGCGCCGCTACCGACACCACTGCACGCCCGGTCCGCGCCGGCATGCGCCTGCGCGAGCCCACCGTGCAGGCCGATGCCCGCCTGAACGCGATCATCGTGCAGGACATCCCCGATCGCATGCCGATCTACCGCACGCTGATCGAGCAGCTCGACCAGCCCAGCACGTTGATCGAGATCGAAGCCATGATCGTCGACGTCAACTCCGAGGTGGTCAACGAACTGGGCGTGAACTGGGGCGCGCGCGGCGGCCGCACCTCGCTGGGCTTCGGCGACCTGGCATTGCGCCCCAGCGGCGGTCTGCCTATCGACAGCGGCGCGGAACTGTCGCCGGGCACTATCGGCCTGAGCGCCAGCAGCCGCCTGGTGGCCCGCATCCGGGCGCTGCAATCCGATGGCCGCGCCAACATCCTGTCGCAGCCCTCGATCCTGACGGCCGACAACCTGGGCGCGTTGATCGACCTGTCCGACACCTTCTACATCCAGACCCTGGGCGAACGCGTGGCCACGGTCACGCCTGTCACGGTGGGCACGTCGCTGCGCGTGACGCCGCGCCACATCGAGAACACCGGCGGCTCGCAGGTAGAACTGACGGTCGACATCGAGGACGGCAGCATCCAGGAAGAACGCCAGATCGACAACCTGCCCACCGTTCGCCGCAGCAACATCAGCACCCTGGCCGTCGTCGGCAACGACCAGACACTGCTGATCGGCGGCTACAACAGTTCGCAGGATTCCGAGCAGATCGACAAGGTGCCGGTGCTGGGCGACATCCCGGCCCTGGGCGCGCTGTTCTCGTCGCGCTCCAAGACCATCCAGCGCCGCGAGCGCCTGTTCCTGATCCGTCCGCGCGTGGTCGCCATCAACGGCAATCCCGTGGAAATTTCGGTGGCGCAGCCCGGTGCCATTGCACCTGCCCCGATCGACCCGCCCGCTGCTGTCGGACAAAGCCCCGGCCTCTACCTGGACCGTGTCAGGCAGGAGCAGAGCGACGTGGTGATCGTGCCGTCGAACGTGCCCGCCGCCGCCTCGTCACGCCAGATCATGCGGCCGGCAACGTCGGCACCGGCGCGTGCACCAACGGTGTCCGAGGTACCTCGCAGCCGCACCATCCGCATCGAGCCACGCGGTGGCGTGTCATCGTCGACCAATTGGGAAGCGCCACGTTACGAGTCGCCATAAATTGCATGCGTGAATGCATGCCTGTGCGAGTCCATGCAACAATTGATCTCCGGCATGGAACTCGGCACCTCGGCGCGTTACTTATTCAAGACAAGCCCTGAGTTTCAGCATCGCGTTCGCGCCGGCCCAAGATTGCCAGAATGACTATTTCGTCCGTTCCTTCCTCGCCCGGCTTCCTGTCTCTAGACGCCTTCACCCAGGCGGCCCAGACCGGCAGAGAAGTCTATGCCGACATCGGCGGCGAGCGCGCACGCGTCCTCGCAACCGGCAGCCTGCCCAACGGGCGCGGGGTGGCATGGATCGACCCGGACGCCGATACCGCCTCGATGTTCGTCGACACCCTGGCCCGCAGCTTCGGCAGCGGCATCGGATCGGCCATCGCGCGTGAACTCGATCTGGTCAGTGCACCGGGCAAGCCGCTTTCTTCCCGCACCGTGACGCTCGCCGTCGACATGGCCCGCCAGGCCGAACAGGTACTGGGCGGTGTCGATTTCGCCACGCAACTGGCGTTCTCGGCTAAGGCGTCGGGCGTTGGCTTCCAGCACGTTCTCAACGAATTGAACATCCCTGCCTCGACCGTCGATGCGTCGCAACGCGACCGTATCGATCAAGCCATGCAGCAGCGCTTCGAACACGCTGCGCAAACCGGGCAATCTCCGGTGTCAGATAGCACCGCACACGCGTGGTTGCGCGAAGTTCTCGCTAAATAACGATAATTTCGCGTATCTCGGGGTTTTCCTGTCAAAATGCCGTCTACCTGTTACCAGTGATGGCAGGATGTGAATTTCCTGTAAGAATGATGGCCCACGTACCCGTCGCCGCTCAGCTGTGATGCCTGATTTTCAGCATTCCGAACCACACCCTGAGACGCCGCCGCCCATCATCGAGGACGGCGTGGTCGGGGGCTGGAACGCACAGGAAGAGCTGCTGCTTCGCGATCTCGTTCGTGAACACTCGACCCGTCTGCGCCGCTTCATCATCAAGCACATCGGCAACACGTCCGATGCCGACGACCTCGCCCAGCAGGCCTTCGTCGAAGCCGCCAAGTCCTATCAGGCATTTCGCGGCGAATCCCAGTTGTCCACCTGGCTGTACGGCATTGCACTGAACCTGGTGCGCAATCACCTGTCGCGCGCGCCCGACCGCCGTTACGAATTCGTCAGCAGCAGCGTGCTGGACGACCATGTCGCGTCCTCGCTCAGCCCGCAGGAAACCATCGAGCAGAAGCAGACCATGCAGGCGCTGGCCGACTCGCTCAGCGAACTGCCCGACAACATGCGCGACATCCTGCTCATGGTGGGTGTCGACGACATGTCCTACGAAGAGGCCGCTGCCTTGTTGATGGTCCCCATCGGCACTATCCGCAGCCGCCTGTCGCGTGCCCGCTCGGCACTGCGCGAAAAACTCCTGGCCCGGGACATCTCGCTCGACCATTGAGCCAGGACCGCCGCGTCCTGCCTCCCGCCGCGTCGGGCTTGCCCGAGGCTTACAATTCCGCCATGTCTACATCTCATGACGCCAGCGCGCAGGAAGTCCTGGAGCGCGTATTCGGCTATGAAAACTTCCGCGGCCACCAGGGCGAGATCGTCGATCACGTCATCGATGGCGGCGACACGCTGGTGCTCATGCCCACCGGCGGCGGCAAGTCCCTGTGCTTCCAGGTGCCGGCGCTGGTTCGCCCCGGCACCGGCGTGGTGGTGTCCCCCCTCATCGCACTGATGCAGGATCAGGTCGATGCCCTGCTCGAAGTCGGCGTACGCGCAGCCTTCCTCAATTCCACGCAAGACATGCAGCAGGTCCGTCAGGTCGAACAGGACTTCCTGTCCGGCCAGCTCGACATGCTGTACGTCGCGCCCGAGCGCCTGCTGACCGAGCGCTGCCTGGGCCTGCTGTCGCGCGGCCGCATCTCGCTGTTCGCCATCGACGAAGCGCACTGCGTGTCGCAATGGGGTCATGACTTCCGCCCGGAATACCTGGGCCTGTCGATCTTGGGTGAACGCTGGCCCGACGTGCCGCGCATCGCGCTGACAGCCACCGCCACGGTGGAAAGCCGCCGCGAAATCGTCGAACGCCTGGGCCTGCACGACGCCCGCGTCTTCGTGTCCAGCTTCGACCGGCCGAACATCCGCTATCGCATCGTCGAGAAGAACGACCCGCGCCGCCAGTTGCTGGCTTTCATCCGCCAGGAACACGCAGGCGACGCCGGCGTCATCTACTGCCTGTCCCGCAACAAGGTCGAAGAAACCGCCGAGTTCCTGTGCGCGCAGGGCATCAACGCCCTGGCGTATCACGCCGGCATGGACGCCGCCCGCCGTGCCGCCAACCAGGCGCGCTTTCTTCGTGAGGACGGCATCGTCATGGTTGCCACCATTGCCTTCGGCATGGGCATCGACAAACCCGACGTGCGCTTCGTCGCCCACCTGGATCTGCCCAAGTCGGTCGAAGGCTACTACCAGGAAACCGGTCGCGCCGGCCGCGACGGCCTGCCCGCCCAGGCCTGGATGGCCTATGGCCTGCAGGACGTGGTGCAGCAGCGCCGCATGATCGACGAGTCCACCGGCGACGACGCCTACAAGCGCCGCAGCGCCGCCATGCTCGACGCCATGCTGGGCCTGTGCGAAACCGTATCGTGCCGACGCACCCGCCTGCTGGCCTACTTCGGCGAAACGTCGCCCGCCTGCGGCAACTGCGACACCTGCCTTGAGCCGCCCGAAGCCTGGGACGGCACCATCGCCGCGCAGAAGGCGCTTTCAGCCGTCTACCGTCTGTGGAAAGAGCGCAATCAGCGCTTTGGCACCGCTCACCTGATCGACCTGCTGCGGGGAAAAAAAACCGACAAGATAGGACAAAACCGTCACGATGAACTGAGCGTGTTCGGTGTCGGCGCCGACCTCTCGGAAAACGAATGGCGAAGCGTCCTGCGCCAGTTGATCGCACAAGGTTTGCTGTCGGTGGACCACGAGTCCTTCGGCACCCTGGGCCTGACCGAAGCCAGCCGCGCCGTCTTGAAGGGCGAACACAAACTGATGCTGCGCCGCGAGCCCATCCGCAGCGGCCGAAGCGCCCGCAGCTCGACCCGCGTAAAGGCACCTGCCGTCAACCTGCCGCCGGAAGCCGAAACCCTGTTCACCGCCTTGCGCGGCTGGCGCGCAGGCATCGCCCGCGAACACGGCGTGCCCGCCTACGTCATCTTCCACGACGCCACCCTGCGCGAGATCGCGCTGGCACGGCCAGAATCCCTGGAAGACCTGGAAGGCATCAACGGCGTCGGCGCACGCAAGCTGGAGTCCTATGGTGAGGACATCCTGCGTTGCGTGGCTGACGCGGTGGTGTAGCGGGGCTTACCGGGGACACCGATGAAGACACTAGTGATTGGCATCATGTCGCAAGAGCAGATTCGCGCAAGAGCGATTGCCATTGCCAAAGGCGAGTACAAGCCCAAGCCCGGTGAGCCGAAAATCTGGTTCACCTCGATGCGCTCGGTTGCCGAGGTGCTGAGCGATTCGAATCGCGCTTTGCTGAAGGCAATTCACGACACTGCGCCAAACTCTGTCGCTGAGCTGGCCCATGCGACAGGGCGTCAGCCTGGCAATGTGTCTCGCACGCTCAAGACGATGGCGCGCTACGGTCTGGTTGACCTGCACAAGGAAAAGCAGCAGGTGCGGCCTGTCGTAAAAGCAACGGAATTCAGAATAGTCGCGACAGCCTGACTGCAGGCCGCGCAACCGTCTTCGTTGATGGCGAGGCAACCGTCCCGGCTGCCTCCCGTGCTGTCACTTCTTGCGGAAAAACAAATCCCACACGCCGTGCCCCAAACGCAGGCCGCGTGACTCGAACTTCGTCTGCGGACGCCATTCCGGGCGGGGTGCGTAACCTTCAGCGGTGTTCTGCAAGGTCGGCTCGCCGCTCAGCACATCCAGCATCTGCACCGCGTAGTCTTCCCAGTCGGTCGCGCAATGCAGGTAGCCTCCCGGCGCCAGGCGCGAAGCCAGCAAAGACACGAAGGTCGGCTGGATCAGGCGGCGCTTGTGGTGACGCTTCTTCTGCCACGGATCGGGAAAGTACACATGCACGCCCGACAAAGTGCCGGGCGCCAGCATGTCGCGCACCACTTCCACCGCGTCGTGCTGAATGATGCGCACATTGCCCAGCTTGTCGGACTCGTTGATGCGCTTGAGCATCGCGCCCACGCCCGCATTGAACACTTCCACGCCCAGGAAATCGTCCTCGGGACGCGCGACCGCGATGCGCTCGGTCGTCTCGCCCATGCCGAAACCGATTTCCAGGATCAGCGGCGCCTGGCGGCCAAACACGGCCTGCGGGTCCAGCAACTTGTTGGCGTAGGGAATCGTGTACTTGCCCGACAGCTTGTCCAGCGCTTCCTGCTGACCCAGCGTGATGTGGCTGCGGCGATGCACGAAGCTGCGGATGTGCGTCGCGCCCGGGCTGTTGGGCGCATGGCCGGCCTGACCCAGGCTGGGCAAAGGCTGCGCGGCGTCGCCTTCCGGTTGCGGCACGGTGTCGTTCTGGGTGTCGGACATCAGCCGCCTCCCACAGCCACGACGATCTCGATACGGTCGTCGTCGGCCAACAAGGATTCAGTGTGGGCACTGCGCGGCACGATCTGCCCGTTGCGCTCCACGGCCACGCGTTTGCCCGCGTAACCCAGCGCTTCCAGCAGATCCGCCACCGAGGTGGGGGCCTCGAACGTGCGTGCTTCCCCATTCAGCATGATCTTCATGGGCGCGATTTTAGAGCTTTCGGGCGCCTGTGCCCGCAACCGGTAGTCCGGCAGGGATTCCACCGGGTACCATACTTGCTTACATTCCGCTGAGTGCAGTGCAGCAAGCTGGCGCAACAATGGCCGGTGAGTGCGTATTCCCACGTCGCGCAGCAGGTGTTTCCCACGCCCGCATGCGTTTCCATGCCCCTGAAAAGGACCATCATGACGCAAGGCAAGACCAGCAACACGATTTCCACCTCCGCCGCCCGCATCGGTTTGCGCAGCCTGCTGGCCGCATCGATCGCCGCCGCCGTGTTCGCCGCACCTGTATCGGCCCAAGGCCTGTCGGCACCTGCCAAAGACACCGCGGTCTACGCGCCCAGCGTCGGCCAGGCCGGCAAGGACGTCGTCTGGGTGCCCACGCCCGACTCGCTGGTCACCAAGATGCTGGACATCGCCAAGGTCACCCCCAACGACCGCCTGATCGACCTGGGCTCGGGCGACGGCCGCACCGTCATCGCCGCCGCCAAGCGCGGCCTGACCGCACACGGCATCGAATACGAACCCCAGATGGCCGACCTCGCCCGCCGCAACATCAAGGAAGCCGGCGTCTCCGAACGTGCCACCATCACCACCGGTGACCTGTTCGAAGCCGACCTGACCAAGGCAGAGGTCATCACCATGTTCCTGCTGCCCTCGATCAACGAAAAGCTGCGCCCCGAACTGCTGAAACTGCGCCCCGGCACCCGCATCGTCTCCAACAGCTTCCACATGGGCGACTGGGAACCCGACCAATCGGAAACCGTGACCGAAGAGTGCAAGACCTACTGCACCGCGCTGCTGTGGATCGTGCCCGCCCAGGTGGACGGCAACTGGAAGGTCGGCGACCGCAGCCTCAGCATCAAGCAGTTCAACCAGACCTTCACCGGCAAGTTCGGCGACCAGGAAATCACCGACGGCCGCCTGGACGGCCCGCGCATTTCGTTCACCGCAGGCGGCACCAAGTACACCGGCACCGTCGACGGCAACAACATCAACGGCTCATCCAGCGGCAGCTCCACCGCAAAGTGGACCGCCAAAAAGGCCTGATCGCGGCCTTGACGCGTGCCGCACAAATAGTGACGGCACGCGTATAATCGGGATCTCTTCGCTGCCCGTGCGCTCGCACGGGCACACCGATGCAGGTGTAGTTCAATGGTAGAACTTCTGCTTCCCAAGCAGATAGCGTGGGTTCGATTCCCATCACCTGCTCCAGTGATTCCATCCCTCAGGTCTGATCAGTCCTTGTAGGCTACCTGCGTGGTTAGCGGCCATGACTGAGGGCCTACAGATGAAAATCCCCCACTGCTTCTGGCTGGTAAATGACTTTCTCGATTCGAATGCAACGTGTACGGTGCGAGATCCGCCATTCGACGGTGTCGCCTTCCCGGTAACCCAAGATCGCGGTCCCTATACCAGAGCAAACCGATAACTTCCCGGCCGTGCTATCTGCGTCTTGCGGATAAACCAGCGCGACTTCCATCTTCTCGTCGTCCAGACGCAGCATGACTCGTGAATTCATGGTGATCACCTCAGGCGCAACGCGCGCTGGTTCGACCACGATGGCACGTTCGATTTCGTGTTCCAACTCGAATATGTCCGGGCTTTGTTCGAATTCGACCACGCTCCTCAGCCGGGTTCTGTCCAGCTCCGTAACGTAGATATCCGAAGACGTGCCAATCGCGCCGTCGCGCAAGCGCTGTAGATAGCGCTCCGCCGTCATGGAAAACGACTTCAGTTTGGGCGTTTCGTTATCAAGCACAAACCCACTACGCAGGAACGCATTCACTGATCGCACGTTGTCGATGTGAATTTTGGCAATCAGCTTCTCGGCGCGCATCTCGAAGAACGCGAGTTTCATCCCTTCGCCGATGGCGCTGGCGCCGAGTTTGCGGCCCCAGTCGTCCCGGTTCCCGATGACCAGGACGATTTCGCAATCGGTGCCAGTCTGGATGAGGCGAACGAAACCCACGGGCACATCGTGCCGGTCGTAGGCCATGAAGAATCGGCCGCCTTGATTGAACAGATGGGTCAGCGTCGGTAGTTGGACGCGGTTGACGACTTGTTCAATGGAGCGCGAGACGTTTCGCGAGTCGCTCAAATAGCGAGTGACGCTTTCGTCTTCCAGCCACTCGATCAAATCCAGCGCGTTTGCCCGAGTGATCTCTGGGCACAGCGCAATGAAAGGCTTGTTCATTCTTCACCAAGGTTCGGTTTCAGGTATGAAAGCCCTTCATGGCAGCGACCATGACGGTTCTTTCGACAGCATGGGCATTATAGGCCGGTGCTGGTGGTGTCCTCCGGCTCGGAGGACGCTTCTGCTTGGACAGACGAGCGCGTGGCTCGACGGGATATCGCTGCGCGTGGACAGAAATCCTTCTTTTTCCGTGGCGCAGCCTGACGCATCCGACCTACGCCAACTTCGTCCCCCTTGCCCGAGGACAAGTAAAATTCCCATCCCATGCGTTTCTCCGACTTCGACCACCGCCTTGCCACCCTTGGCGCCCAGCCCATCCACCGCGGCCGGCTGACTCGCGTCTGGTTGAAAGGCCAAGCCCTGGACACAGGCACCAGCCGTCGGAATGCCGAGAACTTCCTGCCCCTGTCGCTACGCAATGCAATCCCTGCGCTGACCGCCGAACTGGACCGCCTCGCCTGTATCCGCGCCGAGCACCCGGGCCATGATGGGTCACGCTTGCTCGTCGAACTTGCCGACAGGCAGATGGTGGAAAGCGTGCTGCTTCCGCGCGATGGACTCTGTGTGTCCACGCAGGTCGGCTGTGCGGTGGGCTGTCGGTTCTGTATGACCGGCAAAAGTGGCCTGATCCGTCAGGTCACCAGCATGGAGATCCTCGCGCAGGTCGTGCTGGCGCGGCGTCGGCGGGTGGTGAAGAAGGTGGTCTTCATGGGCATGGGGGAACCGGCCCACAATCTCGACAATGTGCTCGAAGCCATCGATCTGCTGGGGACCGAGGGCAACATCGGGCACAAGAATCTTGTGCTTTCGACGGTGGGCGATATGCGGGTGTTCGACGCGTTGCCGCAGCAACGTGTGAAGCCTGCTTTGGCGCTGTCGTTGCATACGACCAAGCGTGAATTGCGTGAACACCTGCTGCCCCGTGCGGCCAGAATCGCGCCGGATGAGTTGGTCGAACTTGGCGAGAAATACGCCCGGGATACCGGTTACCCGATCCAGTATCAATGGACGCTGCTCAAGGGCGTCAATGATGGCAATGACGAGCTTGATGCGGTCATCCAGCTGCTGAAAGGCAAGTACTGTCTGCTGAATGTCATTCCCTTCAATCGTCTGGAAGGGGATGACTACGAACGTCCCGACGCGCAGCGGACTCGGGAGATCGTTCAGTACCTGCACACCCGCGGTGTGCTGGCCAAGGTGCGAAACAGTGCGGGGCAGGACGTGGACGGCGGTTGTGGTCAGCTGCGTGCGCGGGCTGCTGGAGCAGACAAGGTCGTCGAGTTTCGCCGCAAGCACGCCGCCTGATGCTTTCGCGATACCGACTGCGGTAGCCACGCCGCGCGTCGCGCCATACGACGGTATCTACCCAGGCAGCACAGCCCGCAGCCGAGCTGCATAGCCCTCGATCACTGCAAAGGCCGGTTCCTTGCGCGGCCAGTTCAGGCCCACGCCATCCGCTGCATGACGCGGCACCACATGCTGGTGGAAATGCCCGACTGTCTGGTCCCCTTCGCGGCCGTTGGCTTGCAATAGCGTGAGGCCTGGCGGGTTGAACGCGGCGCGGATGGCGAAGGCGACGCGTTGGGATGTCTGGGCGATTTCGGCCGCTTCTTCCGGGGTGATGTCGAACACGGTCTGGACGTGGCGTTTCGTCGCGACCAGGACGTGCCCCGGGTTGACCTGGCCGATGTCCATGAAAGCGATCGTCAGGGGTGTTTCCAGGAGCTTTGCTGCGGGAATCTCTCCGGCGATCAGGCGGCAGAAAATGCATTCGCCGGGGGGCGACGTGTCGACGAACATGGGCACGGGGGCGTCCTCCAAACTTGGCTGGTGGAGTGACCACGATACACAGCAAGTGGGAGCGTTCTAATAGGAATTGAGCCCGGCTTGACGGCACGAATTTGGGATCGGTGGGACTCAGACGGTCCTACAAGTGGCGTCAGGGGCAATTGGTTTCCGGTCCTCAGCGCGAAGCACGAGGCACGCAAGAATGATGTCTCTGCATAAGCAGAAATTCTGTTCACAGCGACCACTCGTTCGTTCGACGCAGCCCGCCCCGTGAACGAATGAAACCGTTCGTGAGGATTCGATTGCCCAGGCTGGCACGGCCATTCAGGTATGCGACGATTGACGCCCCACGAGCCGGCTGGGAATCGACAGTCGGCCTGTTCATTTGCGCATCGCATCTCTGAGGAGCCCTACGGAACATGAGCGAGAATACGATTTACGACGCCGCCGTCTTCGGTGAATTCGAGCAAGTCGAAGCCTTGCTCGATGAAGATCCTTCGCTGGTCAATTCGACCGACGAGTACGGCTTCACGCCGCTGCACGGCGTGGTCGGCGAAGACCACTTCGACATGGCCCAACTGCTGATCGACAAGGGCGCCGACGTCAATGCCGCCAATGAGGATGGCGTGACGCCGCTACACCTCGCGGCCTATCCGGAAATGGCCGAGATTCTCGTCAGGAACGGCGCCAATCTGGAGGCGCGCGACGCCAGCGGGGCGACGCCTTTGCTCTCGGCGACCGAGCATCCCGAGCTGATCGATGTGATGGAAAAACTGCTGGAACTGGGCGCCGACGTGCATGCGCAGGACGATTCGGGACAGAACGCGATGGACATCGCGTTGGCCCTGGAAGAGGACGACAAGGTCGAGGTGCTGGGCAGCTTCGGTGGCCGCAGCGCAGACGCGGACTGACTCTTCCACCCCGATGCCCCTCGATACGCTGACCGATACGTGGCCAGATCTGCCTGCCGACTACCTTGCCTACATGCGCGAGGTAGGCGCGGGCCCGGCGGACAATGGGCGCATGATCTACGGTGGCCCAGTGCTGCCAGTAGAGATCTACGGCGAAGACATCGTTCCTGCCGGTCTGGTGTTGTTGGGCGACGATCTGGCCGGCTATTGCCTGGCCTACGACTTCGCATCTTCACGCTACGGCGAAGTCACCCCCGACGGCCACTGGCAGGCTTGGCCAGCAGGCCGGGGGATGTTGCACTACGTCGGCAGGTAAGCCCGCGTCGCTCGTCCGATCTTCAGGTCTGCTTCGAGTCCGTATACGTCGTCCCGCGACGCAAGGACCACCCCATCAACATCCCCGCCGCGCCCAGCAGGATAGCCCCCGCACCCAGCAGTTGGAGCGCCTGCGGCCGGTGTCCGAACGCCCAGGCGTCGACGATGAACGCGACGATCGGGTAGATGAACGACAGCGCGCCGGTCAGGTAGGTAGGCAGGCGCTGGATCGCGCCGTAGAGCAGGACGTACATCACGCCGGTGTGGACCACGCCGAGGGTGACGAGGTAGGGCCAGCTACTGGTTGCGACGGGGGTAGCCGTCAACGACAGGGGCAGGAGCAGGACGATGCCGACTCCTGTCTGGATCAGGCCGATCAAGTGCGGCGGCATGCCGCGCAGCGACTTGGTGATGAAGGCCGTAACGGCGTAGAAGAACGCGGCGCCCAGCGCCATGACGATGCCCATCAGATAGTCGCTGCCGCCTGCCTGTGCCGGGGGCCTGGCCTGCACGATGAGCAGGACTCCGCCAAACGACAGTACCAGCCAGAACAGCCTTGCGCGGGTCAGGCGCTCGTTCAGCAGCAGCACGCCCAGACCGACCAGCATGAAGGGCTGGACGTTGTAGACGGCGGTGGCAATCGAAATGGACGCGCGCGAGTACGAGGCGAACAGCAGCAGCCAGTTGGCCACGATGGTGGCGCCGCCCACGGCAGCCAAGAAAACTTGCCTGCGCGTGATCTGTCCGCGCTTGAAGTGGCCCAGTGCCAGGCAGACAGGCAACAGGGTGAGGGCGCCGAACAGGCAGCGCCAGAAAACGACTTCGGTGACCGGTCTGCCAGACAGCAGGACCAGCAGGCCGATGGTGCCGGAAATCACCATCGCGGCGCTCATTTCCAATGAGCCGCGCAGATTGTTGTTCATTGCCGTTCTCACGCGTGAATCGATGGCGGCAATTTATCTGCACAGGCCCCAAACCTGCTTACGGAAAATAAGGTCCGGCGGCGATAATCTCTAATTCAGAAAGGTGAAATCGAAGGATTTTCTGTGAGCCTGGACGATATCGATCGCCGCATCATCGCGCTGCTGCAAACCGATGCCCGCATGCCCATCAAGACGCTGGCCGAACACGTCGGGCTGTCGTCACCAGGCGCATCCGATCGCCTGCGCAGGCTGGAGGACCGGGGCGTCATTCGTGCCTTCACGCTGGACATCGATCCGCATGCACTGGGTTATTCGCTGCAGGCCATTGTTCGTATCAAGCCCCTGCCGGGCAGGTTGCAGGAAGTGCAGCAGATACTGGAGACGATTCCCGAGCTGTCGGAGTGCGACAAGGTGACGGGCGACGACTGTTTCATTGCGCGTCTGCACCTGCGATCCATCGAACACCTGGACTTCGTGCTGGATCGGATCTCGGACAAGGCCGAAACCAGTTCGTCCATCGTCAAGTCCAAGCCGGTGGCCCGTCGCCTGCCGGGTTTTTGAGGCAGGTGGGTGGCGACGGTCCTAGCCTGCGCCGTCATGCCCCAGCAGCCCTGTCGTTCAAGGCAGCCGCTTCTTCATATACCCCTTGCGTACCCAGTGCTTGCGCGCAAAGTCGTCATCGGTGAAAAACGTTCCCGCCAGTAGTTCCTCATTGGCGCGCAATAGATTGCGCTTGGCGGTCTTGAACAGGCGCAGTGCGCGATCGAGTTCGGGGCCACCGGTCTGGCCGGGGTAGATGTCTTCTTCAGAATCGAGATCGGGGCTGAAGCTGATATCGATTTTCTCGCCGCCAGCGGCGGTGCCGATCACCTCGAAGTAGTAGAAGCTGGAGTCGTCTTCCTCCACAGTGACGCGCAGCATCGGCCGCTCGTCTTCTTCCACGTTCTCCTGGTTGAACGAGCAGTAGGTGTTGCCGACCCACAGGCCGTTCTTGTCGTCGTCTTCGAAGTCGTCGTAGGGCTCGACCAGTGGCAGCGCCAGCAATTCGCGCAGGGTTGCTGGCGATATTTCCTGGCGGATTCTTTCCTGGGCGGCAGCGAAGGTGAGGGCAAGACGCCAGCCTTCGGCCAGCAAGGTGTGCGCTGCCGGCGGGGCCTGTTCGTCCAGCATGGCCCACAAGCCATCCGCTGCGATGTCGCGCCAGCCGATGCTCAGGTACTGGCCGTTGGCTTCCTTGTCGGCGTGTTCTGCCGCCCAGGCCGAGGCATCCTGATGCGCGTTGGTCAGCAGGATCATCACGCCGAGGTTTTCATCGCGCTGGAAATAAAGGCTGGTTTCGAGCGGGTTCTTGCCATCGGGGACCAGGGCGATGCGGCAACAAATGTCGTCCACCCAGAACTCTTCCTGTCCCTGGACTTCCCCTTCTTCATCGGCGGTCACCCAGCCCGGCGTCGCGATGCGCTGGATGTTCTGGTAGTTGATGGCGTGGTCGGGATGGTGCTGGTCGATGGCGGCGGCGTCTTCCGCTGCCTGCGGCTGGATCACGGAGCGGTTTTCCTGCATGGCCGCGATGATCTCGTCGCGGTCCAGGCTCAGCTCGTCGTCGTCTTCGAAGATGAAGTCCGGGTCGATGTATTCGCCCAGGGCGTCGATGTCGTCGAATCGCCAGTCTTCACCGCCCGGTTCTTCGTCGAGTATCCAGCGTGCGAAGGCCCGCTCGCCGCGCACCGTCAGGTCGTACTGGTTGGTGGTGACGACCATCGGCGCCGTGGCGTTGCCCGCGACGATCAGTTCGCCGTGGTTGTAGTCGCCCCAGAACAGCTCGCCGACGTCCAGGTTGCCGGTGACATAGATCTGCTGTCCGCCGACGGCGGCGTTGCGGCAGCTCAGGTTGCCGCCAACGATCAGGCCGGTGGCGCCGTCGGTGTCGTCGTTGAAGATGGGGCCATCGACGCGTAGATCGCCCTGCACGAACACCAGAAAGATGTGCTCGCCGGTACCGAGTACGTCGTCCAGATCCAGCGCGGAAAGGGTCAGCGAACCTTCATGGAAAAGCACCGACTCGTCTTCGAATTCGCCTTGCCTGGCATTGCGGCTTACCGCCCAGCAGTCCTGTGGGAGCAGGTGCTTGATGTCGCCGAAGCAGCGCACTGGCAGGGCCAGGTCGCGCAGATTCTGTTGGGCAGGTGCAGCACGAAGGTCTGGAGTGTCCACCACGTATCCTTGCTGTTCGTCGTTGTCGAAGTGGCGACGTCCATCATGCGGACGTCGCCCGGCGAAATGATTTCGCAGGGTAAATCGAAATGCGCCATTCCCGCGCATGGCGCGGCGGGGTTATGTATCGGTCTGCAAGACAGGAAGATTGCATCGTCAATCTCGATGACTCAAGCCCCCGTCCATGTGGCCGTCCCCCAACGGACACCCACCACAACCTGTACTACACTTCAAACGAGAATGGTTTTCATTCTTTGTGAAGACGACGGCGGCCCTGGGTGGCGGCGGGGACGGACATGAGCGTGAGTCGCAGCGAGGCGGCGCCGACGATCGAGATGCTTTATTGCGACCACCATTCGTGGTTGCAGACCTGGCTGCGCCGCCGGCTGGGCAATGCGGCCGATGCCGCCGATCTGGCGCAGGACGCCTTCATGCGTCTGCTGGCCAAGCCGGCATCGCGCGGCCTGAATTCCGCCGCCGAAGCCCGTGCCTACCTGCGCACCGCCGCCAACGGCCTGTGCATCGACCTGTGGCGTCGCCGCGAGGTCGAACAGGCCTGGCTGGACGCCTTGTCCGCCCGGCCCGACGCCTACGAACCATCCCCCGAACACCGCGCCATCGTCATCGAAACCCTGGTCGAAATCGGCGACATGCTGAGCCGCGTGCCGCAGAAAGCCGCAACGGCTTTCCTGCTGGCGCAGGTCGATGGCATGCCTTACCGCGAGATCGCAGGCGAGCTGGGCGTGTCCGAACGCATGGTGCAGAAGTACATCGCCCAGTGCATGTTGCAGTGCGCCTTGGCCGATGCCGGTCTGGTCGGCTAGACCATGACGACGCAACAGGCCGATGGGCGTTCCAGCGCCGGTGATATCAACGTGGACTTTGCCAGCCTGGAACAGGCAGCGCAGTGGTACGCCGTGTTCCGTGGCGACCACGTCACCGAGAAAGACCGGCTGGGCTGGCAGACTTGGCTGACGCAGCGCCCCGAAAACGCCAAGGCCTGGCAGCACATCGAATCCATAGGCAGCCGCTTCGACGTCCTGCGCCAGGGCGGACGCGACGCCGCGATGGCGGGCGCGGGCGTCGCCCGACGTCACGCACTCAAACGCCGCCAGGTCCTCAACGGCCTGGCCAGTGCCGCCGGCATCGCAGCGATCGGCTGGCTGGGCTGGCGCTACACCCCCATGCCGCGCCTGATCGCCGCGCTGGGCGCAGACCATCGCACCGCCGTAGGCGAACGCCGCGACCTACTGCTGGCCGATGGCTCGCGAATCTGGCTCAACACCAGCAGCGCCCTGAACGTGGACTACCGACCGGACATTCGCCGCCTGCACCTGCTCGCAGGCGAAGTCCTGATCGACACCGCCACCGACCCAGCAAAGCGCCCCTTCATCATCGACACCGCCGCCGGCAGCATGCAGGCCCTGGGCACCCGCTTCTCGGTGCGCCTGGAAGACACCCGCACCCAATTGAACGTATTCGACGGCACCGTAGCGATCCGCACCGCAACCGGCGCCACACAGCAAGTCAGGGCAGGGCAGCAAGCACACTTCGATGCGCACATCATCTCAGCGATCGCCCCCGCCCAGCGCGCCCGCGAATCCTGGCAGCGCGGCCTGGTCGTGGCAGAAGACCTGCCGCTGCGCCTGCTGGTCGAAGAATTTGCAGGCAACGTGCACGGCCACGTAGGCGTGGCCCCCGACGTGGCCGACCTTCCCGTCATGGGCGTCTTCCCCGCAGACGACCTGGACCGAGCGCTGGGCATGCTCGAACGCAACTTCCCCATCCGGGTAAAGCGAACCTTGCCCTGGTGGACCACCATCGTGGCGGCACCTCCCGCGTAGATGTTCACCCCGAACTGACACACCGCGAGCGTTAACCCACGCCAAGTCCGAGCACCCAAAGTCCGAGCCTTAACACCCCCCTCAGCTACAAAATTCCAGGCCCAAGTCCCCAAGCCACAACAGATCAAGGCCGAACGCCCCAAGACCGAACACACCGCGAGGTCTGACCGCTGGGCTGGGCGAGGGCGATTCGAAGGCGCCGCGTGGCGGGTGGGGAAACGGGGGCGAAGAGGGCGCGCCTGTCTGAGCAAATCAACAGTCCGGGGGACTGTTGATTTGCGAGTTCGCGCCCGTCCCCCGTTTCCCCGCCCGCCACGCGGGAAGTCCCGGCAAAGCCGGGACCGCCTTCGCTGGAGCCCTCGCCCAGCCCAGCGGTCAGACCGTCAAAAGAACACGTCCTCACAACAAAGCCGAGCACCAGAAGCAAATTTTTCCAGTCACCCAGTTCGGGTTTTTCGATCTCGTCCGATTAACCGGACAAGAGACGACGATCGATGCCACCAGCACGGACCTCCTCTCGTTTCCGTTCAATTCTTTGCCACGAGGGGAAAACCCGTCCTATGCGTTGCCGCCGTATCCCCGTGGGTGCCCAAACCGCACCCGTCTCCCATGCCATGTCTGCCCGACCGCTCAATGCCCTGCGGCCACTCGCCCTGGCCGTACAGATCGCGATGACAGGCATCGCAAGCAGCCTGGCCTGGTCGCCGGACGCCATCGCCCAGGGAACGAACGCAGCAGCGCAGACAACCGTCCGGTCCTACAGCATTGCGCCCGGCCCGCTCACCGTCACCGTAAACCGCTTCGCCGAAACCGCAGGCATCTACCTCACAGCACCTGCTGCACTCACCCAAGGCAAGACCAGCCCCGGCCTGCAAGGCAGCTTCGGCATCGACGCAGGCTTCGACGCCCTGCTCGCAGGCACCGGCCTGCAGGCCGTCAGGCAAGCCGACGGCGCCTATGCCCTACAAGCGCGCCCGGCCGGCGGAGCCGAAGTCAGCACCTTGCCCGCCGTGATGGTCAGCGCAGGGTCCGATCATCGGGTCGTCACCGAGCACACCGGTGCCTACACCGTGGCTGGCCCCGTTTCCACCGCCACCGGCCTGGCCCTCACGCCACGCGAAACCCCGCAATCGACGACCATCATTTCTCGCCAGCGCATCGAAGACCAAGGCATGCGCACCGCCGAAGACGCGCTGGTCAACACCACCGGCATCGGCATCTACCAGGGCGACAGCGAACGCAGCCTCATCTACGCGCGCGGCTTCGTGCTGAGCAACTACGCCGTCGACGGCGTGGCCTACACCGGCAGCAACTCGTTTTCCGACCAGCTGACCTCGCTGGCCATCTACGACCGCATGGAAATCGTGCGCGGGCCGACGGGACTGGTATCGAGCTTCGGCGACCCGGCAGGCACCATCAACCTCGTGCGCAAGCGCGCCTCCAGTCGCGAGCTGACCGGCACGGCCAGCCTGAGCTACGGCCGCTGGAACACCATCAACCCGACCCTGGACCTGTCCACCCCGCTCAACGAATCCGGCAGCGTGCGCGGCCGCTTCGTCGCGGACTACATCAGCGAGGATTCTTTCCTGGATCGGGTCGAGCGCGATCGTCAGCTGTTTTACGGCACCGTGGAAGCCGACCTGACCGACCGCACGACCGTCATCCTGGGCACGGACTACAACAAGGGCGAGATCGACGGCGCGACCTTCGGCGCCTTTCCCTCGCGCTTTGCCAACGGCAATCCGGTCAGGCTGCCGCGCAGCACCTCGTCGGCGCCGCGCTGGTCGTACTGGAACAACGACCGCGCCACCGCGTTCGGCCGCATCGAACACCGCCTGGACAACGGCTGGCATGTGCAGACCGGCCTGCAGTATCAGTACAAGAAAACCGACGAATCCACGTTCTTCCACCTCAATCGCGGTCTGGACGAAGCCACCGGCCTGGGCCTGCAGCCGCTGCTGAACAAGACCAACGCGGCCAACCGCGAAGCCTTCTGGAATGCCTCGGCAGGCGGTCCGTTCTCGCTATTCGGGCGCGAGCATGAACTGAACCTTGCCTTGTCGGCCTCGCGCAAGTGGGCGCGCCGGTCGACCTTCTCCGGCGAGGCCGCCCCCATCGGCAGCATCTACGACTGGAAAGGCGATTACCCCGAACCCGCCGTCTGGCGCCGCAACGCCAGCAGCTATGCATGGCGCAAGGACATCAGCACCGTGTCCGCCTCGGCGACGGGACGTTTCTCGATCGTGGACGACCTGCACCTGATCACCGGCGGTCGCCTGAACGACTGGAAGAACGGCCGCCGCCACTTCCGCGAGTTCACGCCCTACCTGGGCGCGACCTACGACCTGGACAGCACCTACACCGCCTACGCAAGCTATGCGGAACTGTTCAACCCGCAGAATTTCCGCACCCAGGATGGCACCTACCTGGACCCGATGGTAGGCAAGGGCTACGAAGCCGGCCTGAAGGCCGAGTACCTGGATGGCCGCGTACTGGCATCGCTGTCGGTCTTCAAGACCTTGCAGGACAACGTCGGCGAGGTGATCGACGGCGGCTTCGTCCTGGGTTCGTCCGAGCGCGCCTATCGCTCGGTGTCGGGCATCTCCACGCGTGGCGTGGAACTGGACATGAGCGGTGAACTGACGCCGGGCTGGAATGTCGGTCTCGGCGTCTCGGTGGCACGCAGCGAAAACCGCTTCGGCGACGCTTTCAATCCGCATATCCCGGATCAGACCGTCAAGCTCTACACGAGCTATCGCCTGCCCGACGCCTGGAACAAGCTGACGGTGGGAGGAGGCCTGCGCTGGCAGAACCAGACGTGGCGGAATTTCAACAACGCCGGGGTCGCGTCGCGCTTCGATGCGGCGTCGGTCACCGTGGTGGACCTGATGGCCAGGTACGACTTCGATCGCACCTGGTCGGCGCAGTTGAACATCAGCAACCTGTTCGACCGCCACTACTACACGATGACGGGGCAAGAAGTGCACTACGGGCAGCCACGTAACGTCTCGCTGCGGGTGTCCGCTCACTTCTGATTCCGCCGGGCCGCGCGAGATCCGGGCCAATATCTGGTCTTGGACTCGCGTCCAATCGGACGCTTCATCCGTATGGATGAATAATGTCCCGTTGTCGAGGCCCTGACCGGATTTTTTTGCGCCACGCACGACCGTTTGGCCGCTTGCCGACTTCGGGTACCCTCGTCCTCTGGGACCGTCATTGGTCGCATGGAGCCCCTTCGTCGATATGCCGCGTGCGCGCCCTGCACGGGTAGACGGCACGTCGTCGCCCGTTTCTGCCGAACGTCTTGCCTGGCGCCATTCCCTGCTGGGGAAAGCTGCCGCCTTCATGCTGGTGACCGTGCTGGTCGCCTACGGCGTAGGTGCGGCCGTGGGCCTGGTGATGGTCGAGCGTGGCTCGCGCCAGCAGTGGTGGCGGCAGGCCGAAATGAACGCGCAGATCGTCAGCGCGACGATGCGCTCGATCTATACCTCGGTCGTGGCCGATGCCAACGCGGCCGGACAGATCGTCCGCCTCAAGTCGCCGTTGCCCATCGGCGACGAAACCTCCGTGCTGGAAACCGGTTTCGACCCGGTCGACGTGCTGGCGCTGGCGGCCGCCCAGACCCGCCAGGATGTCTGGTTGCTGCAACGCGACGCCTCGGGCCGACTGGTCACGATTGCCGAGGCGAACGGCAGCCAGCCCGGACAGATCCTCATTCCCGACGAACCCTCGGACGACCCGACCTCCCTGTACGTGGGCTTTGCCAGGCTGGGGGCGGAAACCTACTTCGTGAGCATGCTGCCCGTGGTGGCGCCAACGGGCGAGGTGACGGGGGCGGTGGCGTCCAGCATCGGCCGGCGCAGCGCCTTGCACGAAGTGCGCGATGCGCTCATCCGCAATTCGCTGCTGGCCTTGCTGCCGCTTCTGGCCGTCACCATTCTCGGCATGCTGCTGCTGATGCGGCGCGTGTTCCGTCCCGTGCCGGTGCTGATCGACGCCTTGACCCGCATCGCCAACCGGGATGCCGGGCAGCCGACGCCATACCGTCACCGGCGCGACGAGATCGGCCGCCTGGCTGCGGCCATCGAAACCCTGCGCGAAGCCGTGGTCGAACGCGAGCAACTGCGGGGCGTGCGCGAGACGGCCACGCGCATGGAGCACATGGCTCATCACGACTGGCTGACGGGCCTGCCCAACCGTGCCTTGCTGACCCGGGCGCTCGACGATGCGCTGGCCGGGCTGCTGGTCGGCGGCACGGTGAACGTGATGATGATGGACCTCGATGGTTTCAAGGCGGTCAACGACACCTGTGGTCACGCCGTGGGCGACAGCCTGCTGGTGGCGGTGGGCGAACGGCTCGGTGGCCTGCTGGGAGACGGCCAGTTCGTGGCGCGTCTGGGTGGCGACGAATTCGCCATCGTCCAGCAGACCGGCACCGACGGCATTGCCGAAGCGTCCACGCTGGCCTTGCGGGTGGTCGAGGCGATCGGCACACCGTTCCAGGTGGACGGCCACACGCTTCGCATCGGTACCAGCGTGGGCGTGGCCTGTGCGCCCCTGCACGGCGAGACGGCGCAGTCGCTGCTGGCCAATGCCGACGCTGCGCTGTATGTGGCGAAGCGGCGCGGGCGGGGCTATTTCGTGTTCTTCACGCCGGGCATGGTCATGACCCGGGGCGTGCCAGCCGCAGTGGGGCCGCAAGAGGAGGATAGGACGTGAGGCAGGGCGGACATCGCGTGTTTCGTGCGGTGATGGCGGCCCTGGCCGTCTGGGCGGGTCTGCTGGCGAGTGGGCCGGCCGTGGCCTCGGAAACGCTGGCACGCATCGCCGAGCGAGGCGAGATCGTCATCGGCCACCGGCAGTACGAAGTGCCGTTTTCCTACGTGGCCAACGACCGGGTGCAGGGCTACTCGGTGGAATTGTGCCAACGCATCGTGGCCGGGCTGCGCGAGGATCTGAGTCTGGACAGCCTGCGCATCGTCTACGTGCCCGTCACGCCGGCGACGCGCTTCGTGCTGCTGGCCAGCGGTCGCATCGACCTGGAATGCGGCACGACCACCAACAATGCCGACCGCCGCAAGCATGCAGCGTTTTCCTATCCGCACTTTCTGTCGACCACGCGCTTCGTGTCGCTGCGCTCCAATGGGTTCCAGCGCATTGCCGACCTGGCTGGACGCAGTGTGGTGTCGACCACGGGGTCGATCAACGTCGGGCAACTGCGGGATGCGAACCGGGACCGGAAGCTCAATGTTTCGATCATGCTGCAGCGAGAGCACAAGGATGCGTTCAGCCTGGTGGCGACCGGGCAGGCCGCGGCCTTCGTGATGGACGACGTGCTGCTGGCTGGCCTGGTCGCCTCGACTGCCCAGCCCGATGCGTTCGCCATTTCCACCGAGGCGTTCGGGCGGGCACAGCCCTATGGGCTGTTGATGCCGCCGGGCGATTCGGGCTTCAAGGATGCGGTCAATCGCCATCTGCGCGCCATTTTCGACAGCGGCGAGATCAACGCGATCTACACCCGCTGGTTCGAAGCGCCCGTGCCACCGGCCGGGCACAACCTGCGGCTACCGATGTCGCCCGAGTTGCGGGCGGTGTTCGCGGCGCCGCGTGAGTATCTGGACTGAGGACACGACATGCACCGACTGCCTGTTCTTGTTGCCTTGCTGTTCACGATGTTCTGGGGGGCGGCGGCACCGGCCTGCGCGGCGGACCGCTTCGCTGAGAAAACACTGGATCGCATCCGTGCCACCGGGGTCATGCGGGTCGGCTACGGCCAGACACCGCCGTTTTCCTACCTGGACGATACCGGCGCGGTGGTGGGCTACTCGATAGACCTTTGCCGCCGCCTGGCCGAGCACCTGCGGGTGCAGCTCGGGTTGCCGGCGATCGCCCTGGAATTCGTTCCACGCACGCCCAGCGACCGGGTGTTGCTGCTCAACAGCGGCGCCATCGACATCGAGTGCAATGCCAGTACCAACAGCGAAGAGCGCCGCCAGAGCGTCGCGTTCGCCGTGCCGCACTTCTATGCGGTGGGCCACTATGTCGCGCTGGCGAAGAACGAACTGAACACGATCGACGACTTGCGCGGCCGCAGCGTGGGCGTGGTGTTCGGCACGGTCAATGTCGGCCACGTCACCCGCCTGAACCGGGAGCGTCGCCTGAACCTGTCGCTCGTGCCGGTGGAAACGCTGGCCATGGCCTTCGAGATGGTCACCCGCGAGCGGGTTGCGGCGTTTGCGATGGACGATGCGCTGCTGCGGGCGATGGTCCTGGGGTCGCGCCAACCGTCGCTGTATCGCATGTCGCAGGAACCGATGACCGCGCCCACGCCCTACGGCTTCATGATGCGCCTGGGCGACAAGGAGTTCGAGGAGGCGGTCAATTCGGGCCTGTGCAGCATCTACGCCAGCCCCGACATGGTCTTTCTGTACGACCGCTGGTTCAACGAGCCCATCCCCCGCTACAACGCCGCCCTGAACGTACCGATGAGCCTGCCGTTGGCCAAGACGATCTCCGCGGCAGGTGTGTCGGCCTGCCGCTGATGCGGCGGTCGGAGTGGCGGCGTGCCAGATCTGGACAGTACTGCCACCTTCGAGTAGCTAAGCGGAGCAGTCCCCCCGAGCTTGACTGCTTCCATGGGAAAAAGTCTTTAAAGTCAGAGGCTTAAATTCAAATTTTGTAGCATAATAAAAATTACTCTATAAAAGATGAGGGTGGTTTGATGGGGGCGTGGCATTTCTATGGACGTACTGAGCCCTTGTCCGAACTTCGACGCATCGTCGGCTCCGGGCGCTGGTTCTTCTGCCGTATAGAGGGCAGGCGGCGCATCGGTAAGACATCGTTGCTGTCCCAGTTGGCCAAGAGTGATCCTTCGCTTGCTGATCGCCTTGTCTACATGCAGGTCCCCGACTCGGACGAAAGAGATGTCGCATCGGCATTTCAACGAGCCCTTGCTGACTGCGACCATCCATCTGCCCGCAGCCTGATCACGCGGGTCGTGGATTTCCCATCCATGTCTCAAGCAATCGGTGATCTGTGCCGCGATGGTCTGGTAGTCGTCATCGACGAGTTTCAGTACTTCACGCGGGCCTCGCTGAGGAACTTCAACTCTTTTCTGCAGGCTGACATCGACAGACTGCGTGACGGTGATGTTCGGCAGGGAGGTTTGTTCGTCCTGGGGTCATTGCACGCCGATATGAACCAGTTGCTGGAAGACAGGGGCGCACCGCTTTATGGCCGTTTGACGCAACGAATCAAGCTCGAACACTGGGACTTTCAGGATCTGTTGGACGTGTTTCGCAACCAGGATGTCCTGGCGCCTTCGCAATGGTTGACGCTCTGGACGTTCTTCGAAGGGGTGCCCAAGTTCTACCACGATGCGTATGAACAGGATCTCTTGGCGGTCGAGCCCACGCGTTTTGCCGACGAGTTGCTGACAAGAATGTTCCTGCGTAGTTCGAGCCCGCTCTCCGAGGAGGCCGACACCTGGTTCCTGCGCGAGCTAAGGGGGCGTTCTTTGTCCATGCTCACGTTCCTGGCTGAACATGCTGGTTGTGGTCATGGGGAGTTGTTGGCTGGCGTCGGATCACCCGAGGAAAAGACGCAGGTTGGGGCATATCTGGCCAAGCTGATCAATAACTACGGGATGATTTCGAAGCTCAATCCTGTCTTTTCCGATGGAAAAAGCCGGAACGCGCGGTACTACATTGCCGACAACTTTCTTCAGGCATGGCTGGCTGTCGCAAAGCCTGCTCGGGAAGCAGCTCGTATGAAGCCTTTGGACAAGACGCTGGCGCTGGCTCGTCCCCGGCTGAATGCCGTGGAAGGATTCGCCTTCGAAAAGCTCATCCGCGGTCTGCACGAGGAGTGTTCGAGGAAAGGCGTGGGTGACTTTGAGTTGTCGAGCCTGCAGTTGGGCTACTGGAATCGCCCCAAGGATGCCAGTCGCAGCATAGAAATCGACTTGGTGGCGCTGGACTCGAGCAGCAAGCGTGTGCGTTTCGGGTCTTGCAAGCGTTCCGCCGATGCCCATACCAACGATGCGCTGGCAACGTTCGATCAGCATGTCGATAGTTTTCTCGCCGCGAAGGATCACCGGCACCTGCAGGATTGGACCAGGGAAATGGTGCTGTTTTCCCCCAGCTTTTCCGCCGGGGATCGCAGTCATTTCGCGAAAAAAGGTTACGTTTCCAAGGACCTGAACGACTATGCCGCGTTGTTTTGATCCAGAGCGAACCGTTTGACGGGTACCTCTACAGCGCGGCCTCGTAGATGTGACGCGCATCCTCGCGCGTGACGTCGCGCGGATTGTTGCCCAGCAGGCGCGTCTGCTTCATGGCCTCGTCGGCGAGGCGGTCCAGGTGTTCGCGGGCGATGCCGACTTCGCGCAGGGTGCGCGGAATCTCGGTGCGGGCGGCCAGGCGGTCGAACCAGTCGATGATGGCGAGCGTGCGGGCTTCGTCGCTGCCGCTTGCCTGCGGCACCAGTACCTCGGCCAGCTGCGCATACAGCGGCATGGCGGCCGGGGCGTTGAAGCGCAGCACGTGCGGCAGCACCAGCGCGTTCGACAGGCCGTGCGGCACGTGGAAAATGCCGCCGATGGGGTAGGCCAGCGCATGCACGGCCGCCACTGGCGCGTTGGCGAAGGCCTGTCCGGCGAGCATGGCGCCGACCAGCATGGATTCGCGCGCGGCCAGATCGCTGCCGTCCTTGCAGGCCGTTTCGATGCTGGCCGACAGACGCTTGAGCGCTTCGATCGCCAGCATGTCCGACAGCGGGTTCTTCTTGTGGCGGCTGGTGAACGCCTCGATGGCGTGCACCATGGCATCGATGCCCGTGGCCGCGGTGATGGC
>JAAIGF010151752.1_pt1 | contig 48415 bp, 41 predicted proteins | sample 6487441 | NCBI WGS metagenome assembly JAAIGF01 (sample SAMN13974129, study PRJNA590717) | phyllosphere metagenome | biome: pepper field; feature: multiple bacterial spot infested pepper fields; material: pepper leaves; isolation source: leaves from pepper fields | host: Capsicum annuum ...
AAACCAGGCCGGGACTGAGTGCAACGAGTACTAGGAGTCGGACGATGTTTGGATCGAAATCTAGGCATCATGTAGCGATTCGCGGTGACACATGCAGCACAGTGGGATCACCATACCCGCTTTTTTCGCGAAGTGCGAATGCTCTGTCAGTCTTTTTGCGATTTACTTGCATCGGGCGTCTAGCAAACCCATTGCAGCGGCCCGTCAAGAGGCTTTGAACGCGGCTCTGCAGCCCGGTAAGATGCGAGCACTTTTCACCGCGAAGACTTTCAGGAAGGCCCCGCCATGAGCATCAAATCGGACAAGTGGATTCGCCGCATGGCCCAGGAACACGGCATGATCGAGCCCTATGTCGAGCGCCAGGTGCGCGGCGCGGACGACAGCCGGGTGATTTCCTACGGGGTTTCCAGCTACGGCTACGACGTACGTTGTGCCGATGAATTCAAGGTCTTCACCAATATTCATTCGGCCATCGTCGACCCGAAGAATTTCGACGAAAAAAGCTTCGTCGACATCAAGAGCGATGTCTGCATCATCCCGCCAAACTCCTTTGCGCTGGCGCGTACCGTCGAATTCTTCCGCATTCCGCGTGATGTTTTGACCATCTGCCTGGGCAAGAGCACCTATGCGCGCTGCGGCATCATCGTCAACGTCACGCCGCTGGAGCCGGAGTGGGAAGGCCACGTGACACTGGAGTTCTCCAACACCACCAACCTGCCGGCAAAGATCTACGCCAACGAAGGCGTGGCGCAAATGCTGTTCCTGCAGTCGGACGAGGCGTGCGAAGTGTCGTACAAGGATCGTGGCGGCAAGTATCAGGGCCAGACCGGGGTGACATTGCCGAAGGCCTGATGGCCATCGGTGATTCGTTGAGAAAAAACCGGGAATCTCCCGGTTTTTTTATGCCTGGCTTTTCAATCGGTTGCGGCCTTGGCGGCCTCTGAAAACGCCGAATTTCAGGCAAAAAAATGGGCGCTTCATGCGCCCGGAGAAATCAATCGATGCGTAATTTCTGAGTGGTGTGCGCCAGCGAAGTTCCCTCGGATTTATAGGGCGAACTGTTCACGGCCGGTAGGTCTACATCTTCATCAGGGCACGCGCAGCGTGCCATCACCTGCTGGAGACTCGCCATGAGCCAATGGATCATCACCTATAGCCGAGACGAAGCTGCCGAAGTCCTCAAGGTCAAATCCAAAGAAAAACCCAGCCTGGAACAGGCGGTGACCTGGGTGCTCGAATGGGCGCAAGAGAATCTCGAACCCCTCGAACCGAAGGAACAGCCCCACGAGGAGCAGACGCCCGCGGTACGCCTCGAGGAGCGTTATGGCATCACCATCACTGGTATCGCCAAGGACTGACGGCGCCCCTCGTCAGGCGCGGGCGCGCTGCTTGGTAGCAGGCTCTGTAACCAGCGCGTTGCGCCGTGTGCTCAACGGTTCGACCTTGCGCTGCTTCTCATGGAGGAAGCTCAGCACCGCGTGTCGATAGGCGTTGTAGCGCGGGTCGTCCGCCAGGGCGATGCGGTCGCGTGGCCGTGGCAGGTCGATGGTGAGAATCTCGCCGATGGTCGCCGATGGGCCGTTGGTCATCATCACGATGCGGTCGGAGAGCAGCACCGCTTCGTCGACGTCGTGGGTGATCATCATCACGGTGTTGTGCAGCTCGCTCTGGATGCGCATCACTTCATCCTGCAGGTGCGCACGGGTCAGGGCGTCCAGCGCACCAAACGGCTCGTCGAGGAGCAGTACCTTGGGTTCCATGGCCAGCGCGCGGGCGATGCCGACGCGTTGCTTCATGCCACCGGAAATCTCGCTGGGCCGCTTGTGCAGTGCATGGCCCATGCTCACCAGTTCCAGATGATGCAGCGTCCATTCGCGGCGCTCGGCCTTGCTCTTGGTGCGCTTGAACACCTTGTCGACGGCCAGGGCGACGTTCTCCTGCACGGTCAGCCAGGGCAGCAGCGAGTGGTTCTGGAACACCAGGCTGCGGTCCGGGCCGGGGCCGCGCACCTCGCGGCCGTCGAGAATCACCGCGCCACTGCTGGAGTCGGTAAGGCCGGCGACGATATTCAGCACCGTCGACTTGCCACAACCGGAATGGCCGATGATGGAAATGTATTCGCCGCGCTCGACGTTGAGGTTGATCTGGTTCAGTACGTGGGAGCTGACGCCGTCACGCTCGAAGTACTTTTCCACATGCTCGATGCTCAGGTAGTGCTTGCTCATGTCCGTCTCCTCAGGCCGATGTGCCGCGGGTGATGCGATTGCCGACGAACAACACCAGGCGATCGAGTATGAAACCGACCACGCCGACGTAGACCAGGGCAAGAATGATGTCGCTGATGCGCGAGGCGTTCCACGCATCCCAGATGAAGAAGCCGATGCCCACGCCGCCGATCAGCATCTCGGCGGCGATGATCGCCAGCCAGGACAGGCCCACGCCGATGCGCAGCCCGGAGAAGATGTACGGCGCGGCGGCCGGCAGCATGATCTTGTGGAAGTACTCCAGGCCATTGAGGCGCAGCACCTTGGCGACGTTGCGGTAGTCCTCGGGAATGTTGCGGATGCCCACCGAGGTATTGATGATGATCGGCCAGATGGCGGTGATGAAGATCACGAACAGCGCCGAGGGATGGCTGTCCTTGAAACCTGCCAGTGACAGCGGCAGCCAGGCCAGCGGCGGCACGGTACGCAGGATCTGGAACAGCGGATCGAGGCCGCGCATGGCCCAGGTCGACTGGCCGACCAGCACGCCGAGCGCCACACCCACCACCACTGCCAGGGCATAGCCGTAGGCCACGCGTTCGAGGCTGGCGAGTAGCTGCCAGGCCATGCCGACATCGGTGCCGCCGTTGTCGTAGAACGGGTTGATGATCAGCTCCCAGGTGTCTTCGATCACCTGACTGGGCGGTGGCAGGGCGGCATTGGCGCCGCTGCACAACAGTTGCCAGATCAGCATCAACGCGGCGGTGATCACCAGTGGGGGCAGCACCGACTGCATCAGGGTGGTCGACAGGCGTTTCAGCCAGCTTGGAGCGATGACGCCAGCCGGTAAGGCCAGCGATTTTACGGGCGCATTCATGGCGTTTCTCCGGTTAGGCCTTCAGGGCCAGGCTGTCGAGATAGGCTTGCGGGTTTTCTGGGTCGAAGGTCTTGCCGTCGAAGAAGGTCTCGATACCGCGGGATTTGCCCTGGGGAATTTGCTCGGCAGGTACGCCCAGCTCGGCGGCAGCCTGGCGCCAGATGTCCTCGCGGTTGACCTGGTCGATCAGCGCCTGGCTGTCGAAATCCTTCGGCAGGTAGCCCCAGCGTTTGTTTTCGGTGAGGAACCACAGGTCGTGGCTCTGGAAGGGGTAGGAGGCGAACTCGCTCCAGAAACGCATCAGGTGCGGGCTGTTTTCCACCACGCGGCCATTGCCGTAATCGAAGTTGCCCTGCAGGCGGGCCAGCAGATCCTTGGCCGGGGCACCGATCCAGCGGCGCTTGGCGCAGATTTCGGCGACCTGTTCCTTGTTCGCCGCCGCCTCGCAGAACATCTGCGCTTCCATCACCGCCTTGAGCAGGGCGCGGGTCGCGTTGGGGTTGGCGGCGACATAATCGGCGCGCAGCGACAGGGCCTTTTCCGGGTGGTTTGCCCACAGCTCGCCAGTGGTCACCGCGCTGTAGCCAATGTTCTGGTTGATCAACTGGGCGTTCCACGGCTCGCCGACGCAGAAGGCGTCCATGCTGCCGACCTTCATGTTGGCGACCATCTGCGGCGGCGGGATGACCACGGTCGGCAAGTCCTTGTTCGGCTCGATGCCGCCGGCGGCCATCCAGTAGCGCAGCCACAGGTCATGGGTGCCGCCGGGGAAGGTCATCGCCGCCGCGATCTTCTGGCCCTTGGCCTGCTTGGCGGCGACCGCCTGCTTGAAGGCGCTGGCGTCGGTACCGAGCTTGAGATCCTGGTATTGCTTGCTGATCGAGATGCCCTGGCCATTGAGGTTCAGGCGTGCCAGCAGGACCATCGGCAGCGGCGTGTTGTTGGTGGTGATCTTGCCGGCGGCCATCAGGTAGGGCATCGGGGTGAGGATATGGGCCCCGTCGATACCGCCACTGCCGGCGCCGAGCACCAGGTTGTCGCGGGTGGTGCCCCAGGAGGATTGCTTGAGCACTTCCACGTCTGTCATGCCGTGCTTGGCGAACAGCCCGAGCTCCTCGGCGACGAACAGCGGCGCGGCGTCGGTGAGGGCGATAAAGCCAAGCCTGGCCTTGGTGGTTTCCAGGCCGTCGCTGCCGGCAGCCCAGACCGCACTGCTCAGGCCCGCCGGCAGCAGGCTCATCAAGGCGCCACCGCCCAGCAGCCCCATGGACTGCTTGAGGAACGTGCGGCGTGGCAGGCCGGCTTTTTGTTCGGCGTTCTGCTGTTCGCGTGGCGTGTCGTCCATCTCGTTCTCCCCAAAAGGCACGCATAAAAAAACGGCGTCACGCTCATGGCAGCGCGGGGCTGCGTCGAGTGTGGACGCCGTTGTCCAGAATTCGGATTGTGGAGGGGCAGAGCCTGCCTCCCTGTCAGGGACTTAGCAGGTTGCATGCCAGCGGCGATTTCACCTGCTGCGCCAGCCTGGCCGGCAGCAGTGGAGGGTACCCGTCAGTACGTTAACTGCCTGAGCGGGAAGGCTTTTTGGCTCGAGTTCGAGACTTCTCTGCCATTCGCATTTCAGGCGGGCGATCCTTATTGCCGCACAGCAGCAGGGCGCGATGCCTCTTCAGTGCGCAGCACAGGTGCATGACAGGGTCGGGCTTGGCAGCCGGTAGGCTGCGCCCGGTGCTTCACGATCTCTGTGCCTCCGGAGACTCTTCTTGCGATGGATAGGCAGCAATAAGGCAGAAGCGGACATCCAGCGTTTTGGCTTTTTTATGTTTCTCTTGTGCAAAAGTAACTGATGACGCCAATCGCCCCTTCAGGAGGCCGAGTGGAATCGTTGTGGAGAGGGTTGAGCGACATGGATGTCGCGAGAGCCGCGATGGGCCAAGGATGGCCCTTCGCGGCGTGCCCTCGGAACAATGATGAAGCGAGGGAACCTCGGCGAAGCCGGGGCCGGATGTCGGGGCTAGACCTTTTGGTTTCTTTTGGGGCGATGCCAAAAGAAACCCGCTCGCCAGAGCGGAACCGAGCGCACAGACAACTCGGTATGGAGGGATGGGCTATGTCCATTATTTTCGCGGGCATGGCCCGCTCCCACAGATAGTCACCAGCCTCCCTAACGTGGACGAACGGCTGGTATCGCCACGTTGCAGCCATCAGGGATGGCTTACGCCGAATGATCGTGAGCGGATTCCGAGGGGGCTGGCGAGTGATGCCCGGCAGCAAGCGCAGCTTTCTCAGCCGCGCCGGGCCTTGTCGTTTCGCGGCTTTTCCTGGCCCTTGCGCGCGGCGAAGGTAAGCAGGCTCTGGGCGACGTCGACCAGGCGCATGCTGCGCTCCATGGCCGATTGGCGCAGGCGGGCGTAAGCGTCTTCCTCGCTGAGACGGTAGTCGTTCATCAGCAGCTTCTTGGCGCGTTCGATCAGCTTGCGCTCATTGAGCGTTTCGCGGGTTTCCTGCAGCTCGTCACTGACCTGCTGCAGGCGCTGGTTCTGCTCATGGAGAAGGTCCAGCACCGAGCGGGCCAGGTGGTTGCCTACGGCGTCCTGAGGTGGGACGTCGAGGGTGCTGCTGTGCACGCTGAACAGCAGCGCCTGGTCGCTACCGGCATCCATCTGTGCCACGCGGCCGAGCAGCGCGCGGTGGTTATCCAGGTCGGCATGGGCTTCGGCGATGCTGCGCCGGCAGCGTTCGAGCAGGCGTTGGGTCAGGTGGCTTTCGACCTGTTTCATGGCGTCGATGCGCAGGGTGTTGAGCTCGAACCACGGTTCGCACAACCCCGGATCTATCTGCGCTTCGACCGAGGTGCGCTTGGCGACGCCGCGCAGGCTGATCACCTGGACTACGGTATCGGTGCTGAGGATTTGTTGCCACAGGGCGTTGGCCTCGGCGTCGGCGAATTCGCCGAAGATGTCGAAGCAGCGCTCCTGGCCTTCCTGCAGGTGCAGCAGTCGCGCTTGCAGCTCGTCATCGAAGTAACCGCGAGAAAAACCTTCGACGCCGACCGCACGCTCCTGGCCGGCGAGTTCCTTGCCCTGCATGAAGTTGAACAGCGCCACCAGCACCCGAGTGATACCCGGATCAACGGCGGTATCAGCTGCTTCGAAGACCACCGCCAGCAGCCCGCCAATCAACCGGGTAAAGGCCTGAGTCGCCTGGCGAGGAGACAGGTGCCGCTCGCGGATACGCCGGCGCAGGCCGGGCAGTTCTTCGAAGCCGTGCAGCACATAGGCGATACGGTTGAACAGGCGGGCGCGGTCGGCGGTGTTGGCCTGGGCGATATCCATGGACACAAAAAAGTCATGCACCTCGCGCTCCACGGCCGCGGAGCCTGCGCTGTGTGCATCAAGATGGTGCAGGTAGCGATCCGTCTGATTGCCCAGATAGACGTTCGAATAGCCCCGTTCCTTTTGCAACTGGTGCACCAGTTGGCTGATCCGGGTGACCAGCTCACAGGTGACGGACAGACTTTCCAGGCTCTGCAGCTCGCAACGGCGGGCGGCGAGCATGAAACGCAGGGTGGGAGGCATTTTGTGATCGGGCATGGGGGCGTCTTATCGGTCGCAGTGTTGAACCAGAACAGTGCAATTAGCAGTCCAGCTTGGCTGCGGTGCTACCTGTCAGGGACGCGGCGGGGCTCTACGATGAGCCTCCTCCGGGCTCAAGCGCGCATTGCCAGCCGCCTTCAGGCACTGTGCAATTGCAGCTGTTCGACAGCCAGAGTGGCCGCGCCGACCACATCGCCGATCACCAGAATGGCCGGACTCTTCAGCTTGAAGGCCTGGGCGTCATCGGCCATTGCGTGCAGCGTGCTGCGGCATTCGCGCTGATCGGGCAGCGAGGCGTTTTCGATCATCGCCACTGCGGTGTCTGCCGCCATGCCGGCATTGAGCAGGTGTTGGCGGGTGTCGGCCAGGGTAGCGATGCCCATGTACACCACCAGCGTTGTGCCGCTGTCGGCCAGCGCTTGCCAGTTCGGCGAGCTGCCGTCCTGGGTATGGGCGGTGACCAGCGTCACCCCGCGAGCGATGCCGCGCAGGGTCAGGGATATGCCGCAGCGAGTCGCCGCGGCCAGGCCGGCGGTGATGCCGTTGACGATCTCGCAGTGCACGCCGCGCGCGGCCAGCCACTCGGCTTCTTCGCCGCCGCGGCCAAAAATGCATGGGTCGCCGCCCTTGAGGCGCGCTACCACCTTGCCCTGCCGGGCGTAGCGCAGCATCAGGCGGTGGATGAAGGCTTGGGGCGTCGAGCGGCAGCCGCCGCGCTTGCCGACGCGAAGCACCCGGGCGCCAGGGCAGTGCTCCAGCACCTGTGGGTTGACCAGATCATCGATCAGCACCACATCGGCCAGGCCGAGGGCACGCACCGCCTTGAGGGTGAGCAATTCCGGGTCACCAGGGCCGGCGCCGATCAGCCATACGCTTGGGTTCATCACGGTATTCCTCTATCTAGGTTCAAGCCAGTCTTCGCTAGGCTTCGATGGTCTGCAGCGCCAGCAGGCGCTTGATTTCCGGTACGCAGGAGCCGCACTGAGTGCCGCAACCGAGATTCTGTTTCAGCGCATTCAGGTCGCAGCCGCGCTCGATGCCCTCGCGCACGGCGTTTTCGCCGACGTTCATGCAGGTGCACAAGGTTTTGCCAGCGCGTGCACGCGCTTCACCGGGCGGGCTTTCCACGGGCGCCAGCAGCCAGCGGCGCAAGGCGCGGCCGGTGTCGTCATCGAGTGAGGTCTGGTTCTGCCAGAGTTCGCGCAGCCAGTTGCGTGCTCGGGTTTCGCCACTCAGGGCAAAACCGGTGAGGCGGCCATCTTCGATGCGCACGCGTTTGTGAATGGGCATGCAGCCCTGGCCTTCGCGCGGGTCGTCGTAGCGCATCAGCGGGCCATTGCTCAGGCCAAGCTGCTGGTGCAGCTGATCGAGCAGCTCCGCCGCGGGGGCGTGATGATGGGCGGCGCGCAGCATCAGGGCCGAGGTATCGCGACCGACCAGGCCGAAGCTGGCATAGGCGAAGCGCTCGCATAGCGGGCGTAGCGCTTCCAGGCGTTGTTGTACATCGCCCTCGATCAGCGCCTGGAAGGTCCAGGGCAGTTCGATGGCCTGCACTTCGATACCCGCGTGCTTGAGCTCGGGTTGCCTGGACAGTGGATCGAAGGCTGGCAGGGTCAGGGCATTGATGCCCAGCCCCTTGAGAAAGCGATCGCCCCAGTGCATCGGCAGGAAGGCCTGCCCCGCTTGCAGGCTGTTATCGACCTGCACACGCAGCACCAGCGCGCCACGGCGGCTGCGCACCTCGACCAGCCTGCCGTCTTGCAGTTGCCGCTGCGCCATGTCCTGGGGGTGCAGGCCGAGCAGAGGTTCTTCGACATGGGCGAACAGCCGCGCTGCGGTGCCGGTGCGGCTCATGCCGTGCCACTGGTCACGCAAACGGCCAGTGTTGAGCGTCAGCGGATAGCGTTCATCGCGTTGCTCCCTGGGTGGCTGATACGCCTCGGTGATAAAGCGTGCGCGACCACTGGCGCTTGGGAAATGGCCATCACCGTAGAGACGCGTCGTACCTTGTCTGGCTCCTTCGGGAAATGGCCATTGCTGTGGGCCACGCGCTTCCAGCAGGGCATAACCGAGCCCACTCAGGTCCAGGTCGCGCCGACGGGTCAGTACCTTGTATTCCTCGAACAGTTGCTCGGGTTTGTTGAAAGCGAAAAGGCCGACAGCTGTAGCTGGCAGCCGGGCTTCCAGACGGCGGGCGAAGTCGCAGGTAATCGCCCAGTCGGCGCGTGCCTCGCCAGGTGCCGCTACCGCACGGCGCACGCGACTGACGCGGCGCTCGGAGTTGGTCACCGTACCTTCCTTCTCGCCCCAGCTGGCAGCGGGCAGCAGCAAGTCGGCATAGCGGCAGGTTTCAGTGGTCGCGAAGGCTTCCTGCACCACCACGAATGGGCAGTCGCGCAGGGCCTGATGAACCTTGTGCTGGTCGGGCATCGATTGAGCCGGGTTGGTGCAGGCTATCCACAGCGCCTTGATCTTGCCGCTGCCCACCGCGTCGAACAGCTCGATAGCGCTAAGCCCCGACGTTTCCGGCAGCCTGTCTACACCCCAGTAGGCGGCGACTTCGGCGCGGTGCTCGGGGTTGGCGACCTCACGGTGGCCCGGTAGCAGGTTGGACAGGCTGCCGGTTTCCCGACCGCCCATGGCATTGGGTTGGCCAGTGAGGGAAAAGGGCCCGCTGCCGATCTTGCCGATCTGCCCGGTGGCCAGGTGCAGGTTAATGATCGCGGCGTTCTTGGCGGTACCGGCGGTGGATTGGTTGACGCCCATGCACCACAGCGACAGAAAGCGCGGCGAGCTGCCGATCCAGTCGGCGCAGCGGCGCAAGTCGGCTTCGTCGATGGCGCACAGCTCGGCGACGCGGGCGGGTGGGTAGTCGGCGACCAGGGTTTGCAGCGAATCGAAACCTTCGGTGTGGGCCGCGATAAAGGCGTGGTCGATCCGTCCTTGTTCCAGCAACAGATGCAATACGCCGTGCAGCAGCGCCACATCGCTGCCGGGGGCGATGGCCAGGTGCAGGTCGGCCACTGCGCAGGTGTCGGTGCGCCGCGGGTCGACGACGATCACCTTCATCTCTGGATTGTCGGCCTTGGCCGCTTCCAGGCGCCGAAACAGGATCGGGTGGGCGTAGGCCATGTTGCTGCCGATGATCAGCAGGGTGTCGGCCTGCTCGATGTCTTCGTATGAGCAGGGCGGCGCATCGGCGCCCAGGCTGCGTTTGTAGCCGACCACCGCCGAGGACATGCACAGGCGCGAATTGCTGTCGATATTGTTGGTGCCGACCAGGGCGCGGGCCAGCTTGTTGAAGGCGTAGTAGTCCTCGGTCAGCAACTGCCCGGAAATGTAGAAGGCGACGCTGTCCGGGCCGTGTTCGCGGATAGTGTCGGCGAATACCTCGGCGGCGTGATCCAGGGCGCTGTCCCAGTCCGTGCGGGTGCGGCCCAGGCCCTTGCCCAGGCGCAGTTCGGGATACAGCGCGCGGGCGGCGAGGTCGCCGGTCAGGTGCAGCGAAGCGCCCTTGCTGCACAGCTTGCCGAAATTGGCCGGGTGCGCCGGGTCGCCACTGACACCGAGGATGCGCTCGCCGTCATGCTCGATCAGTACGCCGCAGCCGACGCCGCAGTAGCAGCAGGTTGAGGCGGTGGAGTGCGTGGCGCGGCCGCTCATCAGGCCGCCCCTTGCAGAAGCATCGGTTCGGCAGGCGTCGTCGGCGCGAGACTGGCGACGGCGTGCTCGCCGAACATCAGCAGGTTGCGGATATCCGCCACGTTACGGCCTTCGCGGATCAGCTGCAGGTACCAGGCAGCGTCAGCGGTGTCGCCGTACAGGCAGGCGCCGACCAGTTCGTCGTTCTTCAGCACCAGCTTGCGGTAGCTGCCGGTGGTTGGATCGTCCAGGGTGATGCTCTGGGTGCCCGGGTGGCCTGCGAAATCCCCAGCAGAAAACAACTCGATGCCGGTGACCTTGAGCTTGGTCGAGGTCAGCGAGCCGAGGTAGCGGCGAAAGCCCTGCATGGCCAGGTGGCTGGCGCACACCCGCGCCTGTTCGAATAACGGCGCCACCAGGCCATAGGCGACGCCCCTGTGGCTGACGCATTCGCCCACCGCGTACACCCGTGGGTCGAAGCTCTGCAGCGTGTCGTCGACCAGAATGCCGCGTGCGCAGGGCAGGCCGGCGTTCTGGGCCAGTTCGATATTGGCGCGAATGCCGGCAGCCATCACCACCAGGTCGGCGGGCAGTTGTTCGCCATCGCTGAAACGCACGGCGCCAACCCGGCCGGCGGCGTTGCCGATCAGCTCACTGGTCTGCTTGCCCAGGGCGAAGTGCAGGCCGCGGCGCTCCAGGGCGCTTTGCAACAGGCGCCCGGCGCGGGCATCGAGCTGGCGCTCCAGCAGGGTCGCGCCGTTGTGCACCACGCTGACGTCCATGCCGCGCAGCTTCAGGCCGTGGGCGGCTTCCAGGCCCAGCAGGCCGCCGCCGATGACCACGGCGCGGCGGTGCCGGGTGGCGCTGTCGAGCATCAGGCGGGTGTCGGCGATGTCGCGGTAGCCGATCACACCGTCCAGCGTGTTGCCGGGGATCGGCAGCATGAACGGCCGCGAACCGGTGGCGATCAGCAGGCGGTCGTAGGCTGCGCTGCTGCCGTCATCGGCGAGTACCCGGCGACGCACGCGGTCGATTTCCACCACGGTGCGGCCCAGGCGCAGCTCGATGCCGTGGCTGGCGTACCAGGCCAGGTCGTTGAGCACTATGTCATCGAAGGTCTGCTCACCGGCCAGTACCGGCGAGAGCAGGATGCGGTTGTAGTTGGGGTGCGGTTCGGCGCCGAACACGGTGATGTCATAGAGATCCGGGGCGATCTTCAACAGCTCTTCGAGCGTGCGCACGCCGGCCATGCCGTTGCCGATCATCACCAGTTTCAGTCGCTTCATCCTTCACCTCCATGGAGCCAGCCCAGGCGACCGCGAGGCCAAAAAAAAGCGTCCTGCACCGTGAGTGCAAGGACGCCTTTGTCCGGTCCCGATCGTTCGGGGAGCGTGCCGTTTGCCGGCGCGCGCTATGTCTTGAAGGTGAAGAGCAGGGAGTGTGCCAACTTGGCAGAGCCCGCCGTAGCAGGCTACCGGTGACGCGCTGCCCTGATGACAGCGCATCAGCTGACTTTTATTGGTGCGCTGCGCACCGCTGTTGTGCGTCAAGGCGTCAGCAGCAGGCGTTTGCGCCCGTAGGTCTTCTCCAGGTTCTGTTGCAGCACCGGGAAGCTCACGTACTGGGCACGGCGCCAGGCGTCGATGCCGTCGGCGTAATGCGGGCTGGCCGGGTTGCCGGACTGCCCGGAGCTGTTCAGGCCGATCATCGGTTCTTCGCGGCCGAAGTCGACGATCATGCGCATGCTCGGGATCAGCCAGGTATTGAAGTCCTGCCCCCAGTTGTAGGCCGAGACGTTCAGGGTGCTGTGGTCACCCCCGGCCGGGTAGGGGCCACGATCCAGATAGCCCTTGAGCGACGCGATGCTGGCGCGCTGGCCGGCGCCGAGGTGCGGCGCCATCTGCGTGCTGCCGCTCAGCCACTCGTAGGTGTGCAACTTGCCCCACTGCCACGCCGTGCGCTCGTTGCCCAGGCGTTGCTCGAGCAGCTCGATGCCGGCCGCCAGGCTGCGCGCCAGGATCGCCGGTTTGTCTTCCTTCTGCGCGGTGCGCACGTCGTCCCAGAAGGGGCTGTCTTCGCGGCCGAGCAGGTGATCGGCCTGCGCCGAGTAGGACAGGTTGGCGGTGTTGACCAGGGCTTGCCAGGCGGGCGAGGTGTCAGGGCCCAGTTCGTCGAGGAAGATCTCCCGCGCGCTCTGCTGCAGGAAGGCGCCATACACGGCGGCGTCTGCCGAGGTGGCCGACAGCTTGCCATCGAAGGCCATCAGTCGGCTCAGGGCTTCGCGGGCCTTGCCGCGCTGCGGCTCGGGCAGGCGGTCGATGGCCTGGCGCAGCGGGCCGGCCATGTTCTGCGCTTCGAACATGCCCTGCAGCTTGGCCACGAAGGGCGAGGTCTGGTCGTATTGCATGGCGATCATGCTTGGCGTGTCGTGACGGCCGCTGCCAGCCAGCTGGGCGATACGCTCGTAGCGTTCCGGCGCGTACCAGGAGTTGGACAGCTGCATGCCGTAGCCGCGCGGCACGCTGCGCTGGTTGGCGCTGCCCAGCCAGCCCTGCTGCGGGTCCTGGTCGTAGGGGTGGAGCATCGGGTCGGCGAAGCCGTCCCACTCGTAGCGGCTGTCCCAGCCGGGTGAGGGCACCAGGCCCTGGCCTTCGCGGCGATTGGGGAAGCGCCCGGTGACCTGCCAGCCGATGTTGCTGGCGTCGGCGAACACCAGGTTCAGCGGCATGGCGCGGATTTCCCGGGTCGCTTCGAAGGCCTGCTCCACGGATTGGGCGCGCGACAGATTGAAGAAGGCGTCGAGGCTGGCGTCTTCCTCGAACTGCGCAGTCTTCAGTGCCAGGCCATAGCCGCTCTGCAATTGCAGCGGCTGCAGCGGATGTTTGCGCTCGCCCAGCACGCTGTTCAGCAGCGGGCCGTGGCGGGTTTCATAAACGGTTTCGCGGAGCGACTTCTGACCCTTGATGAAAAAGGTTTCCTGGCGCTCCTGGGCGGGCACCCATTTACCGTCAGCCAGATACAGCAGGCGATTGCCTTCACGTTTGACCTTTTCGAGGAACAGGTCCTGATTGTCGCCCATGACCATGGTCATGCCCCAGGCCAGCTTGCCGTTGAAGCCGGCTACCACGGCCGGCATGCCGGCAACGGTCACCCCGGAGGCCTGGAACTTCGGTGCGCGGATCTGCACGAAGCTCCACACCGAGGGCAGGCCGATCGGCAGGTGCATGTCGTTGGCCAGCAGGCTCTTGCCGCTGCGGCTGCGTGACGGTGCGATGGCCCAGTTGTTCGAGGCGGCGACGCCGAGCATGTGCTGCTCGGAGACTTGCGCGGCGGCGCTCTTCACCGCCTGCAGGCCGGCAATGTTGCCGCCCAGGGACAGGCCCTTGAGCTTGTCGGCTTCCTCGAACGGCAATGGTTCGTCCGGGTAGGTCGGCAGCAGCCAGGCGAGTTTGTCGGCGCCGACTTTCTGGGTCAGGCTCAGCGCGGCGATCTCTTCCTGCAGGTTCACCGAGAGGCCGAAGTTGAGCAGGCAGAAGATCATCACCGAATCTTCCGGCTTCCAGTAGGGCGGGCGATAGCCAGCCTCGGCCAGGTCCATCGGCAACTTGTCGCGGTAGCGGAACAGGTAGGCGTTGACGCCGCGTGCGTACACCTCGAAGAACGCCTTCATGCGTGGTGAGGCATTCTTGTAGAGCACCTCGGCGCTCTTCTTGAGGTTTGCCGCGCGCATGAAACGGTCCATCTCCAGCGCGCCCGGGCCGGCCATTTCCGCCAGGCGACCCTCGGCCATCAGGCGCATGCTGACCATCTGGCTGATGCGGTCGCTGGCGTGCACGTAGCCCAGGGTGAACAGTGCGTCATGGAAGGTATGGGTCTCGATCAGCGGCATGCCAAGCGGGTTGCGGCGTACCGAGGCGGTCTGCGCCAGTCCCTGCACGCGAAAGGAGCCCTGATCGGGGTGTAGGCTGTTGCGGTAACGGCTGTCGAACAGGGACTGGCAACCGCTCAGCGCGACCATGCCGGTAACGATGCCAGCCAGGCTCAGGGTGGCCAGAGGACGGAAAGCGCGCGGCAGCATGCGGCGGACTCCTGATGGGTAAATGATGGCGGTGGGCGGCTGCCCGGGCGCGAATGGCGCTAAAGGTAGAGAGCCCCATGGCGCCTGGCAAGAGGCGCGATGAGCGGCGCGACGTGGGGTTATGGCCGGGCGGCCAAGCCCTCGTCGAGCAGCCAGCGTGCGGCGTCGTGCGCCTGCTGCTGGTAAGCCTCGCTCAGCTCGGCAAAACGTGCTTCATGCTGGCGTCGCTCGTCACGACTGAGGGCTTTCCAGCCGGCGTGCGTCGGCACGTGAGCAGTCGCTTGGTAAAGCTGTTGAAAGACCTGGGTGTGCGGCGTGAGGCTCAGCGCGCTGTCGTAGTTGTCGAGCAGCACCTTGATGCGGATGGCGCCCTCGATCAGAGGCAGCTGGCCGTCGAGCAGGGAACTGGCCAGCACGCGAAGATCATCGTGCAGGCGCTGCCGTAGCGCGAGGCCCACCTCGGCCTGCTGGCGCTGCCTGGCCCAGACCTGGCGCCAGAGGTACGCGGCGTAGACTGCCAGTGCTCCGACGACCAGTACGGCAAGGATCAGGAGGCTATCAGGCCCCATGGCACTTCTTGAATTTCTTCTCGCTGCCGCACGGGCAAGGGTCGTTGCGGCCAACGTCCTTCAAGGAATTGCGTACCGGCTCCTGGGGAGCATGGTTGCAGTGCGGGCCGTGCACATGGCCGTGATCGTGATGATGATCATGGTCGTGATCGTGGTTGCAGTCAGGGCCATGAACGTGGGGTTGCTGGGTCATGCGGGTCACTCCGGAAGATAATCGCCGGGAATTATCTCGCCATTGCGCGCCATGTGCACGCGGCGGCCGAAGAATAATCCGGTTTTCACTTCGCCCTGCAGGCGATAGCGGATCGGCTGATCTGGCTCCTCCAGCAGCTTGACCACCTGCCGCACATGGCGCCACAGGTTGGTACGCACGGGCACGTCGAATTCCAGATGGCCGTTGGCCGGGACGGTGAACCAGACCTCCGACTCGCCATCGGCAAGCAGCACATCGTTCAGGTGCACCACATAGTTGAGGCCACGTACCGGCAGGCTGACGGCGTTGGGGTTGTCGATGCGAAAGCGCAGGATGAAGCGCTGCTCGAGCAGCTTGGCCTTCACCACGTTGACATCGACGAGGCGGACGTCCGGGTCTTCGAAACTGTCCGAGAACCAGGTCGAGCAGCCACCGAGGGCAGAGCCCAGACCTAGGAATACCATTAGGCTAAGAATTCTTATCATTTGCGCCCGAGAAAACATTTCATACTCCGTTCGAAGCCTCAGTGTAACAAGAGACGGCTTGGCTGCCCTAATGCTGTCGCGTGTGATTCGCCGTGAGGAAAATGCCGACCGACGCTCGTGTGCGTGCGAAAAGCTGCGTCATACTGGCCCTCACGCATTTAGGTTTTATTGCCGTGACCGAAACGGTGCGGCGAGCCGACAGGAAGGAACGAGAAGATGGCGCGATACGAGATCGCATTTTCCGGTGAGCTGGTGCCCGGTGCCCAGTTGGAGGTTGTGCAGGCCAACTTGGCCAAGCTGTTCCAGGCCGACGCCCAGCGCATTGGCCAGCTGTTTTCCGGGCGCCGGGTGGTGATCAAGAACAACCTGGACGAAGCCGCCGCGGAAAAGTATCGCAGCACCCTGGAGCGCGCTGGCGCGCGGGTCGAGGTGATCGACACCGAGGCGCAGCTCATCGAGGAAATCGAGCTGGCGCCGCCGCCGCCGGCCGACCCGGCGAGCCAGGCTGCAGCACAACCTGCCGGTCGCCTGGTAGTCGCGCCGCGGGACGAATACATGGCCGCCTTCGCCAACGTGGACGCGCCGGATTTCGGCGTGGCCGCGTTGGGCGCCGATTTGCAGGATGGCAAGGCAGAGGTGGCTGCGCCCGATCTGGATCTCTCTGCGCTAAGCCTGGCGCCGGTGGGCAGCGATATGGGCCAGGTCAAGGCCGCGCCCGCAGCGCCGGCCCCGGATACCTCGCACCTCAGGTTGCTCTGAGAAGCGCGTCTACAGATAGGTCGCGCAGCACTTCTTGAACTTCTGGCCGCTGGCGCACGGGCAGGGGTCGTTGCGGCCCGCCTGCAAACCCACTGTGGGGTCGATGAAGTACCAGCGCCCGCCATTCTGTACGAACGCCGAACGCTCTCGGTGGCTGTGCTCGCCAGCGGCGTCATGCCAACGGGCCACGAAAGTGACCCGCGCGTGCTCGGGCTGGCCGCCGAGCAATTCCGAATGCTCGACCTCCAGGCCCAGCCAGGTGCTTTGCAAGCTCCAGGCACGAATGCTTTCTATATCCAGTTTCGCCTGCTGCGCTGGCAGTGATGTAGCGACCAGGTAATCGACATTACCCAGCACATAGGCGCTATAGCGCGAGCGCATCAGGCTGGTGGCACAGGGCGCGTGGGCTCCCGCGTGGTAGCGCCCGCAACAATCGGGGAGGGAGTTGCCGCTGCCGCAGGGGCAGCCGCTTGGCGTAGCGTCAGGCATCGTGCTCACCACCAGTACTTGCCGTAGTTTTCCGGGTTGGCCCAGAACTTGGCGTTCAGCCAGTCGGGCGCCTGTTTGTATTCGAGCAGGTCGTAGGTGAACAGGCTCAGCACCTGTTCATCTCGCGAGAAGCGTTCGCTGACATGCAGCGCAAGGGCGAAGAAGTCGGTGTCTTTCCAGCCGCAGGCCGGCAGGTCGACCAGTACCGCCAGGCGACTGGCATTCAGATTGCGGATGCCGCCGAGTAACTGCAGGCCTGCACGGCGTTCCAGGTGCTCGAGACAGTCGACCACCACGGCGAGATCGAAACGTTGCCCGGCCAGCTCTGCTGGCAGGTAACCGGGAGTGGCGTGGGCCACCAGGCTCTGCGGATGCGCCTTTTGGAAGGCACTGACCGCGGGTTGCTCACTGGCACTGACCAACAGCAGCCGAGCAGGCGCATAACGTTGCAGTAGAGCGGCCAGCGATTGTTGGGGGGTACGGGCGGACGTGATTTGGCTCATCGGAAACCTCGAAACAATCACAAAAGACTACCGCGCATCCTCATATTCAACTAGAACTGTTCGGCCTGCAGTGATGTCGTAATGCTGTCTGGCAGATTATAAAGCGGGCGTCTTTAATCCAGAGTGTCGGTTTTTGCGCCGATTCCATTAGGAGACTTGCATATGAGTATTACAAGGAAAGCGGTACCCCTGATCATTGCGTCCACACTTCTGACGGGCTGCGCTGGCGTCCAGAAATCCGACTGGCCGACCTGTGCCGCTGTTGGTGGTGTGAGCGGTGCTGCTCTGGGTGCCATCGAAAGCTCGGCTTGGGCGGGCGGTGGTGCAGTAATTGGCGCGGGTTTCGCCGCCGCCTATTGCTGGGTCCATGGCGCCGAGGCCCAGGAAGTGGCAGTAGTCGAAGAGACCGTCATGGTCGAAGAGACTGTTGCCCCTGAGCCAGTTGCCGAAGCCGTGCGTGTCGAACTGGACGTCAAGTTCGACTTCGACAAGGCGCAGGTCAAGCCGGAGAGCATGGGCGACATCCAGAGCCTGGCTGACTTCATGAAGCAGTACCCGCAAACCACCACCGTGGTTGAAGGCCATACCGACTCCGTTGGTACCGACGCCTACAACCAGAAGCTGTCCGAGCGCCGTGCCAACGCTGTGCGTGAAGTGCTGGTCAACCAGTACGGTGTCGGCGGCACCCGTGTCAATGCAGTCGGCTATGGTGAAAGCCGTCCAGTTGCCGACAACGCCACCGAAGAAGGCCGCGCGATCAACCGTCGCGTAGAAGCCGAAGTCGAAGCCCGGCCATAAGCCTGACTCGACCTTCGTGAGCCCCCTGGCCGGCCCGGTGCCGGCCAGGAACACGATGTCACGCAATGGACATCGTTTTTGGTTTGACCCTCTGTTTCCTCGCCCATAAAAGCAGTAATGTGCCGCACGATAACAAGTGGGGAGGGGCTGCAATGAGGATTCTCGCAGGGCTGGGCAAGCTGCTGGCGACACTGTTCTGGTGCGTCGTACTGATCAATCTTATCTCCCCTTATGCACAGCCGTTCGCGCAGTTGCTGACGCTTGCCGGCGCCGTCGTGCTGTGCCTGCATCTGGCCGAACTGGTGTTGTTCAACGCGCTGCTTGGCGCACAGCCACGGGCGGCCGTCGAGCGGGCCAAGGTGCTGGTGTTCGGCATGTTCCATGTCTGGTCGTTGCCAGCTGCCGAGGCCCTGGCCGAGGCGGTGCCGACGAATGCCGAGGAGGCCGCGCCATGCGCAAGCTGATTCTTCTGGCTGCCTTGTGCTGCCCGCTGGCGGCGCTGGCGGCGGCGGTGATCGAAGTGGACTCCCACCACTTCACCCGCCTGCCCGTGCAGGGCAGTGTTCTGCAACTGGACCGGGTCGCGGTGGCTGACAGCGGCACCTTGCTGATTCCTGTCGGTGTCAGCGAAGTGCGCATCGGTGAGTTGTACCTGGGCCACGATGCACAGATCGCCATCGCACCGTCGAACGAGCGTCTGTTGCTGGATATCGGTACCGGTCGGATTGCCGCGGGTGCGCAGATCAGCGCCCCGGGCGCGCCAGGTACGCCGCGGCAGGCTGCCATACCTGGGCGCACCTTGGTTATTCGCATGCAGTCGGTGAGCACCGAGCCCTGGTTGCTCGATGCCCGTGGCGGCCGTGGTGCGGCGGGCTACGCCGGCCTGGACGGTGCCAACGGCAAGGCTGGCGGTTGCGCCTGGGGCAAGGCCAGTGCTGGCTATGACGGCCAGAATGGCAGCGACGGTCACCCTGGCGCGCCGGGCGGCCAGGTCCGCCTGGAAGTGCCCAGTGATTTTCCGGTCGAGCACGTACAGGCGCGTCTCGACGGCGGCGCGGGTGGTCCGGCAGGTGCGGCGGGTAATGCTGGTAGCGGTGGCGCGAGCAAAGGTTGCTGGATCTACAGCACCCGTGCCGGCCTCGATGGCCGCCCCGGCGTACCTGGGCAGCCAGGCGCCCCGGGCCAGGCAGGGCGATTGGACGTGGTGCGTTTCTAAAAGGAAAGGGCCTGGCACGGCCCTTTTTCATCAGAGGCTGGGACGCGCCGCGGCAAGGACTACCACGGCCAGACCTAGCAGCAGGTTGAAGGCCACCAGGCGGCGGATACGCCCCAGGGTGGCGGCTGCCGCCGGCCAGTCCTGCGCCTGAACGGCGCGACGCATGGCCGGCAGTTGCAGTGCCTGAATGCGCAGGAACAGCGCCAGCATCGCCAGGTACAGGCCGATCATCGCGTGCACGTAGCGCGGTGCACCATCGAAACCGCTGAAGCCCATGTGCAGCATGCCCACGCCGGTGATCGGCAGCGCCACGACGGCGATCCACACCCACACGAAGAAGCGGCGAAACACCTCCAGCCACAGTGTCAGGCGTTCCGGTGCCTGCAGCGTGCCGGTTGCCGGGCGCAGCACCATCCACGCGAAGAACATGCCGCCGACCCAGATCAGCGCCGCGAGCAGGTGCAAGGTGTACAGGGGAGAATAAGGTGGCATTCATGCGCTCCGGTATTTCAACGGATCATCCTGGGTAGCCGCTTGGCCCTCTAGGCGACTAAATGCTTGGCTGCGCCAGGCACTGATCGATTTCAGACGTCGTGCCCGGCGGCTTGAGAGTCGTGCGCTTCATCGGGAGCAGGCAAGCGAGTCAGCACGCGGGCGATAGGCGCGTTATGATAGCGGCCGTTTTCGAATACTGAAAATATATCCAGCCTTTTCTCAGCCAAGATCCTTAATGCTCAGCACCGAACTCAAGACCCAGATTCAGGGCGCCTACTCCCGTTTTCTCGAATCCAAGGGCCTCAAGCCTCGCTATGGGCAGCGCCTGATGATCGCCGAGGTGGCCAAGGTGCTGGGCGCCATCAAGGCCGACGATGAGGGGCGCCGGCTTGGTGACCCCGCGGTGGTTGCCGTCGAGGCCGGTACCGGCACCGGCAAGACCGTGGCCTATTGCATCGCCGTCATTCCTACTGCCAAGGCAGCCGGCAAGCGTCTGGTACTCGCCACCGCCACCGTGGCGCTGCAGGAGCAGATCGTGCACAAGGATCTGCCCGATCTGATGCGCAACAGTGGCCTGAACTTCAGCTTCGCGCTGGCCAAGGGCCGCGGCCGCTACCTGTGCCTGTCCAAGCTCGACGTGCTGCTGCAGGAGGGCCAGGCGCAGAGTTCCACGGCACAGCTGTTCGAGGAGGAAGGCTTTCGCATCGACGTGGACGAGGAAGGCCAGAAGCTGTTCACCACCATGGTCGAGAAGCTGGCCGGCAACAAGTGGGACGGCGACCGCGACAGCTGGCCCCAGGAGCTGGAAGACAGCCGCTGGGCGCAACTGACCACTGACCATAGCCAGTGCACCGGCCGCCATTGCCCGAACTTTGGGCAGTGCACCTTCTACAAGGCCCGTGAAGGCATGGGCAAGGTCGACGTGATCGTCACCAACCACGACATGGTGCTGGCCGATCTTGCCCTGGGCGGCGGGGCGGTGCTGCCCGATCCGCGCGACACGCTGTACGTGTTCGACGAAGGTCATCACCTGCCGGACAAGGCCATTGGCCACTTTGCCCACTTCACCCGCCTGCGCTCCACGGCTGACTGGCTGGAGCAGATCGCCAAGAACCTCACCAAGCTGCTCGCCCAGCACCCGCTGCCAGGCGATCTCGGCCGGCTGATCGAGCAGGTGCCGGAGCTGGCGCGTGAGCTCAAGACTCATCAGCAGTTCATGTTCAGCGCCTGTGAGCAGGTGGCCGACTTCAAGCCTGGCGAAGACATGGAAGGCCGCGAGCGGCCGCGCCACCGGTTTATCGGCGGCGTGGTGCCCGAGCATCTGATCGAGTTGGGGCTGGAGCTGAAAAAAGGCTTTTCCAAGCTCAACGACCTGTTCACCGGGGTGACCGAGAAGTTGAAGGAAGCCATGGACGGCGAGGGCAGCATCGGTATCGCCAGTCATCAGGCCGAGGAGTGGTACCCGCTGTTTGGTAGCCTGCTGGCGCGCGCCCAGGGGACCTGGGAGCTATGGCTGGCGTTCACCGCCGAAGACCCTGAAAACAGTCCGCCGATGGCGCGCTGGCTGACGCTGGCCGAGAGTGGTGCGCTATTCGACATCGAGGTCAATGCCAGCCCGATCCTGGCGGCGGAAACCCTGCGCCGCAATCTGTGGAGCGTTGCCTATGGCGCGCTGGTCACCTCGGCGACGTTGACCGCGCTGGGTACTTTCGACCGCTACCGGATGCGCGCCGGGCTGCCAAAAGTGGCGTCCACGGCGGTGGTGCCGAGCCCGTTTCACCATGCCGACGCCGGCGTGCTGCGGGTGCCGGATCTCAAGGCTGATCCGCGCAACGCCGCCGAACACACCGCGGCGATCATCCGCGAGCTGCCGGGGCTGGTGCAGGGTTCGCGCGGTACGCTGGTACTGTTCTCCTCGCGCCGGCAGATGCAGGACGTGTTCGACGGCCTGGAGCGCGACTGGCGCAAGCGCGTGTTCATCCAGGGCAACCTGTCCAAGCAGGAGACTCTCAACAAGCACAAGGCGCGGGTCGACAGTGGCGAGGAAAGCGTGCTGTTCGGCCTGGCCAGTTTTGCCGAGGGCGTTGACCTGCCGGGTGCCTATTGCGAGCACGTGGTGATCGCCAAGATTCCCTTCGCCGTGCCGGATGACCCGGTCGAAGCGGCCCTGGCCGAGTGGATCGAAGCGCGCGGCGGTAATCCGTTCATGGAAATCTCCGTGCCCGATGCTTCGCTGCGCCTGGTGCAGGCCTGCGGTCGCCTGCTGCGTACCGAAGAGGATCGCGGCACAATCACCCTGCTGGACCGGCGAGTGGTCACCCAACGTTATGGCAAGGCGATCCTCAATGCGCTGCCGCCGTTTCGGCGGGAAATCAGTTAGGGCTGTTGTCGTTTCACGCACGGCCCTTCGGGTTGCGCGGGAAATCTCGCCATGCGTCGTTGGAGGACTTGGCAAGGGAAAACGCGGACGGCTAGTCCATTCCCTGCGTCCTCCGCCTAGCGGATCGCCGCCCGGCCTGGCGAGATTTCTCGCGGCAACGCGGCTCGCGTTGAAACGGCAACAGACCCTAGGCGTCTACGGCGCGGCCCCGCAATAAAAAAGTTCGCCGCCGGCCCGTCATCGGACATGCGGGCTTTGCGGTGGAGCCCCCATCTGTCGCACTATTGCGCCTGCGCGTGTAATACGCGGAAAAAAGGCTCGTGACGGGATTGTCGCGAGCACTCATGTTCGTCGTCGAGTTGCGGGGAGAAGGGGTCTTGAAGGTCAACACCTGGCTGCTGTCGGCCGATCGTTCGGGGCAGTGCACTGCACACGCACCCGCGGGTCTGGTTTCCAAAGTTCTGTCACTGTGCATCGCCGCAGCCCGTCCTCGACATCCACTGGCGATGCGGCGCCTGGCGCTGGTCACGCTGCTTGGCCTGCCGGCCCTGGGCAATGCGGCGGATCGCCAGGAGTTGTTCAACTTCGTGCGGCCCATGGATGCCGTGCAGGTGTCGGGCGACAACGCCTACCTGCCGAGCGTCACCGCGGAGAGTGCCGCCCAGGGCGAGATCCTGCGTCGCCTGACCTTCAACCCGAGTGAGCGCCCGACCCTGCGCCTGACCCCGCAGAGCGGCAGTTGGGACTGGTCCGAGGCCAGCGCCATGAGCCTGCGCGTGCAGAACGCCATGGACTGGGCGCTGACCTTGGACGTCACCATCGAGAGCGCCGATGGCAAGCGCCTGACCAGCCAGATCGCCTTGCCAGCCGGCCCGGCGCAGACCCTGCTGATGCCCCTGGGCGCCACCTCGCCGCGTGCCCAGGGCATGCGTGCCGGTGCGCCGATGCCCTGGCGCTATGATGGCCGTCTGCTGCTCTTGGCAGAAACCGTAAAGGGTGAAATCGATCTCAACAACGTCTCTGCCGTCACCCTGTCTATCCCTAACCCCCAGGCCGCGCAGCACCTACTGCTGGGCCGTTTCGGCGTACGTGGCAGCGCTGATCTGGAGCAGGCCTACCAGGGGGTCGTCGACGGCTATGGCCAGTTCACCCGCCGCGACTGGCCAGGCAAGATCAAGAACGACGAGCAACTGCGCCAAGGCGTTGTCCAGGAAGACAAGCAGCTGCAAGCCTGGAAGGCCGATCATCCCAAGCAGGATATCTATGGCGGCTGGATCGGCGGCCCGTCTTTCGAGGCCACCGGCTTTTTCCGTACCGAGAAGCGTGGCGGGCGCTGGTTCCTGATCACTCCGGAAGGCAATCCCTTCTATTCGCTGGGCGTGAATACCGTGATTGGCACGCAGAGCCAAACCTATGTAGAAGGGCGCGAGAAAATGTTCAGTGCCCTGCCGGCCGAGGGTGAGCCACTGGCCGCGTTCTACGGCAGTGGCAGCGACGAGTCCGATACTGGTGCCAACCGCGGCCGCGATTTCGACAAGGGTCGCTGGTACGACTTTTACGCCGCCAACCTGCAGCGTACCTATGGTGAGCAGAAACCGGAGCTGTGGCGCGAGCGTGCGCAGAACCGCCTGCAGGCCTGGGGCTTCAACACCCTGGGCAACTGGAGCGACAACGACTTCGCCATCGACAAACGCATGCCCTACAGCATTCCGCTGTCGATTCATGGTGACTACGCGACCATCAGCACCGGCATCGACTGGTGGGGTGGCATGCCCGACCCATTCGATCCGCGGTTCGCCATGGCTGCCGAGCGGGCCATCGCCATCGCTACCCGTGACCATCGCGACGATCCCTGGGTGATGGGCTATTACGCCGACAACGAGCTGGCCTGGGCCGGCCCGGCTGATGATCCGCTGTCACGCTATGCACTGGCCTACGCTACGCTGCGTCTGACTACCGACGTACCGGCCAAGCGCGCCTTCCTCAAGCAACTGCGTGACAAGTACCGCAACCAGGAAGGGCTGTCCAAGGCCTGGGGCATCGACCTCAAGGCCTGGGAACTGATGGAGGATCCGGGCTTCCAGGCGCCGCCGGTCAACCCGGCGTATCCGGCCATCGAAAACGACATGAAGCGTTTTCTGCGCCTGTTCGCCGATACCTACTTCAAGACCATCGCCGATTCGCTCGACTGGCACACGCCCAACCACCTGCTGCTCGGCGGCCGCTTCTCGGCCAGTATTCCCGAGGCGGTCGAGGCGTGCGCGCAGTATTGCGACGTGCTGAGCTTCAACTTCTACACCCGCGAGCCGCAGCAGGGCTATGACTTCGAGGCCCTGCGCAAGCTGGACAAGCCGCTGCTGGTCACCGAGTTCCATTTCGGCTCCCGCGACCGTGGCCCGTTCTGGGGGGGCGTCGCCGAAGTGTACAAGGAAGAGGAGCGTGGCCCGGCCTATGCCAACTTCCTGAAAAAGGCCTTGGAAGAACCGCAGATCGTCGGCGTGCACTGGTTCCAGTACCTCGATCAGCCGGTTACCGGGCGTCTGCTCGACGGCGAGAACGGCCACCTGGGCCTGGTGGCGATCACCGACCGGCCGTGGGATGGTTTCGTCAGCGCAGTGCGCAAGGCCAACCTGGGCGTACCGCCGTTTGTGCTCGAACAGGCCGCCAAGGAACCGGAGGCGAAACCGGACACCGCGCCTGCGCCGGCTACCGAGCCGGCAGCCGCTAGCGACGCTCCGGCCGCCGAGCCCAAACCGTAATCATCGCGCGCCAGCTGGGCTGGCGCCTTTCCCATGCAGGAGCCGTCAGTGCAGATTCAGGGTTACTTCGACCTCAAGTTCGAAGCGGTAAAAGACGCGTTCGCGGCCTTGTTCGATGATCCTCAAGAGCGTGGCGCCGCCTTGTGCGTACAGGTCGGCGGTGAAACCGTGGTGGACATCTGGGCAGGCGTCGCCGACAAGGACGGCCAGCAGGCCTGGCACAGCGATACCATCCTCAACCTGTTCTCCTGCACCAAGCCGTTCACTGCGGTAACCGCACTGCAATTGGTGGGCGAGGGCAAACTCGAGCTGGATGCACCGATCGCGCGTTACTGGCCGGAGTTCGCGGCGGCGGGCAAGGAGCGCATTACCCTGCGCCATTTGCTCAGCCACCAGGCCGGGCTGCCGGCGATCCGCCAGAATCTGCCTGCCGAAGCCCTGTATGACTGGCAAACCATGACCGCCGCGCTGGCCGCCGAGGCACCCTGGTGGGCGCTGGGCGAGGGGCATGGTTATGCGCCGATCACTTTTGGCTGGCTGGTCGGCGAGCTGTTGCGCCGCGTCGAGGGCCGTGGCCCGGGCGAGTCGATCGTGGCGCGCACCGCCAAGCCGTTGGGCCTGGATTTCCATGTCGGCCTGGCCGACGAGGAATTTCATCGCGTCGCTACCATCAGCCGCGGCAAGGGCAACCTGGGCGATGCAGCGGCGCAGCGCATGCTCAAGACCATGATGACCGACGCCCAGGCCATGACCACCCGGGCATTCACCAACCCGCCGTCGATCATGACCAGCACCAACAAGCCCGAGTGGCGACGCATGCAGCAGCCGGCGGCCAATGGCCATGGCAACGCCCGCAGCCTGGCCGGTTTCTACAGCGGCCTGCTCGATGGCAGCCTGCTCGACAGCCAGCTGCTCGCTGAACTCACCCGTGAACACAGTGTCGGTGAGGACAAGACGTTGCAGACGCCCACGCGTTTCGGCCTCGGCTGCATGCTCGATCAGCCCACCGTGAGCAATGCCACTTACGGCATGGGACCGCGTGCCTTCGGCCATCCAGGAGCGGGTGGTACCACAGGTTTTGCCGACCCCGAGCGCGACGTGGCGGTAGGTTTCGTTACGAATAACCTGGGGCCGTTCGTCTTAATGGATCCGCGTGCACAGAAACTTGCGGTTATCTTATGCGAGTGTTTTTAAGAACCGCGCTTAAACTCTTGCGCTACAACGCTTTTAGCTGACTCCGGGTAACCGGGTGCCTTCGACCGATTAGATACGGATGAACCGATGTTTTCCTATAAGACTTGCGCGCTGGCGCTTTGCGTACTGCTGACAGGTTGCTCCCTGTTCGAGAAGAAGGAAGATCCCAAGCCGGTTCCCATGCCGCCGCCCGAAGTCACCCAGGCCTGGCTCGACGAATACGAGCCGCTGCTGCGTGAAGCCATTAAGGACAGCAACTTCGAGATGGAGCGTCGCGAGAACCTGCTGGTGGTCACCGCGCCGGTCAAGGGCTCGTTCAACCCGGATCGCCCGGGCATGCTGCTGCCGATCACCCTGAGCCCGATCACCCGCGTGGCCAAGGTGCTGGAGAAGGACAGCAAGGTCGGCGTGCTGGTACTCGGCCACGCTGACAGCAGCGGCGCCCTGGACACCAACCGCGCGCTGAGCCTCGAGCGCGCCCGTGCCTTCACCGCCATCTTCCGCCTCAGCGGCCTCAAGCAGGATCGCCTGATGGTCAAGGGCATGGGCCCGGATATGCCACGTGCCGCCAACGACAGTGCCAACGGTCGTGAGCTGAACCGCCGTGTGGAAATCCTGCTGACCCGCCAGGACACCCTGCAGGCCCTGATCGCCAAATACAACACGCCCGATCCGGCCCCTGCTGCCGCCACTGCCGTTGCCGCCGCTGACAAGCCAGCCGAGAAACCGGCTGCCAAGGCTGCCGGCAAACCTGCCGCCAAGACCGTGGCCAAGGCGTCTACCAAGTCCAAGCCCAAGGCAGCTACAAAACCAGCTGCAAAAGCAGCAGCCAAGCCAGCGGCCAAGGCGGTTGCCAAAACTGCCGACAAGCCAGCTGCCAAGAGCGCCACCAAGCTGGCCGATGCCAAGAAAGTGGTTGCCGCAGATCAAGCCAAATAAGGCTTACCCCGTTAAGCTAGGGTCTTTGTCGCATACGAGAGTACGCTCATGACTCAGACCCTGGCCGACATGCGCCGTGATTACACCCGTGACGGGTTGAGCGAGGATCAGGCGCCGCTGGAGCCCCTCGCGCTGTTCAGAAGCTGGTTCGCCGATGCGGTGAAAACCGAGCAGCCTCCTGTAGAACCCAATGCCATGACCCTGGCGACCGTCGATGCCGATGGCCGCCCGCATTGCCGCGTGCTGCTGCTCAAGGGGCTGGACGAGCGAGGCTTCACCTTCTTCAGCAACTACCAGAGCGCCAAGGGCGAGCAGCTGCAGGCCAATCCCTTTGCGGCATTGACCTTTTTCTGGCCGACCCTGGAGCGCCAGGTGCGTATCGAAGGGCGGGTCGAGCGGGTGACGCCTGGCGAATCCGATGCTTATTTCCAGGTGCGCCCGCTGGGCAGCCGCCTGGGTGCCTGGGCCTCGCCTCAGAGCCGGGTGATTCACGACCGCGGCGAGCTGGAAGGCCTGCTGGCACAAACCGAACGACGCTTCGCCGACCGGGCGCCCGAGTGCCCGCCACACTGGGGCGGTTACCGCCTGCTGCCCGAGCGCATCGAGTTCTGGCAAGGCCGCGCCAGCCGTCTGCATGACCGTCTCGACTATCGGCTCAATGGCGAAGCCTGGCTGCGCCAGCGTCTGGCGCCCTGACGACTCGCCGTTGCGCCGCCGCTGCGGCGCACGGCATGCCCTGGACATCCGCCATGCTGGCGGCTCGCGCTAAGCAGAGTGCACGATGCTTGAACTCGACTCCGCCCTGGCTCAACACATCGTCGATCGCGCCATGGCCATCCTGCCGCACAACATCAACGTGATGGACGCCCAGGGCATGATCATCGGCAGCGGCGATCCGCTGCGTCTGCACACCCGCCATGAGGGCGCACAGCTGGTGCTGGCCAACCGCCGGGTGGTCGAGATCGACGAGCAGGCCGCAACCTGCCTGCGTGGCGTGCGCCCCGGTGTGAATCTACCGCTGCTGCATGCCGATGAGCTGATCGGCGTGCTGGGCATCACCGGCGACCCCGAGGTGGTGCGGCCCTACGCCGAACTGGTACGCATGGCCGCGGAGATGCTGGTCGAGCAACGCCAGTTGCACGCCGAGCGACACTGGCAGCGCCATCAGCTGGACGCCTGGCTGCGTCAGCTGTTCGATCCGGCAGTGCCCCTCGGCACCCTGGCAGCGGATGCCGAGCGCCAGGGGCTGACGCTTGCCTGGCCACGCCAGGTCTGCCTGTTGGAGTTGCAGGACCGTGCCGAGCCGCTGGCCCAGCAGGCGCGTTTGCTAGGTGTGTTGACGGGCAAGAGCGAGCATCTGGCCGCGCCATTGGGCATGCGTGAGCTGCTCTGGTGTCGGCCGCTACACGCCGGTCGTGACGACGCGCACTGGCTGGAGAGTGCCGATGAGCGCGGCTGGGGCGTGGCCCGTCTGATGGTCAGCGACCCGGTGCAGTCTCTTGGGCAATTGCGTCAGGCCTGCCTGGCCCTGCGCGATCTGCAGACCTTCGCCCGGGCGCGTTATCCGGCGTTGCGCTTGGTGGTGCTCGAGGAGCATCGCCTGCCGACGTTGCTCCACGCTCAGCGTAACAGCTGGCTATTGCAAGGCTGGCTGGCCCCGTTGAAGAGGGTGCTCGCCCAGGACGGCAATGGGGTGCTGCGCGAAACCCTCGAAGCCTGGTGTGAGCATGATGGTCAGGTGCAGAGCTGCGCCGCCGCATTGGGCATCCATCGCAACACCCTGCGTTATCGCCTCGAACGCATCGCCGAGCTCAGCGGCGTGGAGCTGACGCGTCTGGATCGCCGCCTGCAGCTGTCGTTGGGGCTGGGGTTGATCGAGCCGGACTAAGCGGTGTCCTGTAAATTGATGCGTCTGCACAGTATCGTGCCTGCGCTTTGTCTCTCTTGTTGTGCGAATGAACAGGGTGTCGGCCGGTATCGCTGGGTGACAATGCCGGGCACCTGGCAAATCACATAACAACAATGAGGAAACCGGCATGGCTCTGGTTCTGATCCTGATCGCGCTTATCGCGTTCATCGTGGTGTCGACTACCCGTCTCAAACTGCATCCCTTTCTCGCGCTACTGGCTGCGGCGCTGATCGCCGGCTTTGCTTACCAGCTGCCCCATCAGGACATCCTCAAGACTATCGCCACGGGGTTTGGCGGCATTCTTGGCAATATCGGTATCGTCATCGTGCTTGGCACCATCATCGGGGTGATCCTGGAGCGCAGCGGCGCGGCGATCACCATGGCCGAAACGGTGATCAAGCTGCTCGGCGAGCGCTTTCCCACGCTGACGATGTCGATCATCGGCTACCTGGTGTCGATTCCGGTGTTCTGTGATTCCGGCTACGTCATCCTCAACTCGCTGAAAAACGCCCTGGCGGCGCGCATGAAGGTCTCGGTAGTGGCCATGAGCGTGGCGCTGGCGACGGGACTGTATGCCACCCACACCTTCGTGCCGCCGACGCCCGGGCCAATTGCCGCTGCCGGCAATCTGGGGTTGGGGTCCAGCCTGGGCCTGGTCATCGTTGTGGGTCTGGTCGTAGCGCTGGTTACCGCGCTGGCCGGCATGTTGTGGGCCAACCGCTTCATCGGCAAGGACATTGCCCTGGTCGACGACGGCACGCCCATGCCAGGCAGCGAAGACTTCGCCGCCCTGCGCGCTCAATACGGCACCCTGCCCAGCGCAACCCAGGCTTTCGCGCCGATCTTCGTGCCGATCCTGCTGATTTGCCTGGGCTCGATCGCCGCGTTTCCGAGTCGGCCGTTGGGCGACGGCACGCTGCTGAGCGTGCTGGGTTTCCTGGGCCACCCGGTGATGGCGCTGCTGGTCGGTCTGGCACTGGCCTGCACACTGCTCAAGGGCAATGGCAAGCGTCAGAACCTGCATGACCGGGTTTCCGAAGGCATCATGTCCGCCGCACCGATCATCCTCATCACCGGTGCCGGTGGCGCGTTCGGTGCAGTGCTCAGTGCTACGCCCCTGGGTAATTACCTGGGCACCACGCTGTCGGCACTGGGTGTGGGTCTGTTCATGCCGTTCCTTGTCGCGGCGGCATTGAAAACCGCCCAGGGCTCGACCACCGTGGCACTGGTGACTACCTCGGCGATGGTCGCGCCGCTGCTCGGGCAGTTGGGGCTGGATAGCGAGATGGGCCGCGTATTGACCGTGATGGCCATTGGCGCCGGCGGCATGACGGTGTCCCATGCCAACGACAGTTTCTTCTGGGTGGTCACCCAGTTCAGCCGGATGCCGGTGGCCGTTGCTTATCGTGCGCAGACCATGGCCACCTTGATCCAGGGGGTGACCGGCATGCTCACCGTATGGCTGCTAAGTCTGGTGCTGCTGTAAGAGTCTATTCACGATCTGCTGCGCGTCGGCGCTACTGGGTTAGAAACAAGCTGGATTGCCAGCCGAGTCGGAAAGCCGCTTGCGGCTAACGCGCTTCAGCGCGGCCCAAAGGGCGAGCGAAGCGAGTAATGCTCATTTGTCACTCGTAAACTCGCGTGCGAGCCCAGTCCGCCGCCTCGCCTGTTTTCGCGGCGGCGCCTAGCCTTTGTATCGCTCTAGCTCGCGCGCTCGTGAGCAGGCTCTAAGTCGCTTCTCTACGGGACGTCCTCGCGGCGTCCCGCTGTTATCGAGGTCTTGCCATGAAAATCGTCATTGCTCCTGATTCCTTCAAGGAGAGCCTGAGTGCGCCCGAAGTGGCTCAAGCCATCGCCCGTGGCTGGTTGGCCGTGTATCCAGACGCCGAAATCGCCCTGTGCCCCATGGCCGATGGCGGCGAAGGCACGGTGGACGCCGTGCTGGCTGCCAGCGGCGGCGAACGCCGCGAAGTGACGGTGAAGGGGCCGCTGGCAACGCCGGTAAAGGCCCATTGGGGTTGGCTGGGGGACGGCACTGCGGTGATCGAGATGGCCGCCGCCAGTGGCCTGCACTGGGTGCCCAGCGAGCAGCGCGATGCCCGGGTGACCAGCAGCTATGGCACCGGGGAGTTGATCAGCGCTGCGCTGGATGCTGGCGCCACGCGGATCATTCTGGGCCTCGGCGGTAGCGCCACCAACGATGGCGGCAGCGGGTTACTGCGGGCGCTGGGCGTGAGGTTTCTCGATGCCGGCGGCAACGAATTGCGCCAGGGTGGCGCGGCACTGGCAGCGCTGCAACGCGTCGACCTGAGCGGGCTGGATAAACGGCTGCACAACGTGCAGGTCGATGTGGCGGCGGATGTGGATAATCCGCTGTGCGGGCCCAAAGGCGCCTCGGCGGTGTTCGGCCCGCAGAAGGGTGCAAGTCCCGAGCAGGTCAGGGAGCTGGACGGGGCGTTGGCGCGTCTGGCCGAAGTGGTTGGCGAGGCGCTGGGCGAGGATTTCAGCAGCTTCCCGGGCGTTGGCGCGGCAGGTGGTCTGGGCTTCGCGGCCAAGGCTTTTCTCGGTGCGCGTTTTCGCCCCGGTATCGAATTGGTGGCCGAGCTTTCCGGCCTCGCCGATGCGGTACGCGGCGCTGACCTGATAATCACTGGAGAAGGGCGCCTGGATGCCCAGAGCCTGCATGGCAAGACGCCGGTTGGCGTCGCCCGTGTGGCGCAGGCGCAAGGTGTGCCGGTGATCGCTCTGGCCGGCAGCCTGGGGGAGGGCTACCAGCAGGTGCGCGAGGCTGGCATCGAAGCTTGTTTCAGCCTGGCGCCCGGGCCGATCACCCTCGAGCATGCTTGCGCCCACGCCAGCCGGGAGCTTGAAGCGCGCGCCGCCGATCTTGCCAGGTTCTGGCGTCTTGCCCAGGCAGCACGGCGCTGATCGCTGCCGTATACCGCGGTGACGATCGCCAATGGCAGCTGTCTATACTGCTGTCGCGAATGTGGTCAGGTTTCCGAGCTGTACCGCAGCTGAACGCGTGAAGCAATTTGTCAGCAATCACAGTGACCGTCCTGAAAGCCAAGCTGTCATAGGGTTATCAGTCCAGTCTGGAGAATCGTCATGCTTAAACCCGGTATTTTCGCTGTCCTGTTTGCCGCAGCGACTCTCACCCTCGGCGGCTGCGCATCCAGCCTGACCGGCGACAGCTATTCGCGCGACGAAGCGCGTGCCGTGCAGACCGTGCGCATGGGCACCATCGAATCCCTGCGTCCGGTGAAGATCGAAGGTACCAAGACGCCAATTGGTGGCGGCGCCGGTGCGGTAATCGGTGGTGTGGCCGGTAGCGGTGTTGGCGGTGGCCGTGGTTCGGCCGTGGCAGCGGTGATCGGCGCGGTAGCCGGTGGCTTGCTGGGCGCCGCAGCCGAAGAAGGCATCACCCGTACCCAAGGTGTGGAAATCACCGTGCGTGAAGATGATGGCAGCATGCGGGCCTATGTGCAGGCCGTCGAGGAAAACCAGATTTTCCGCGTCGGCGAACGTGTGCGCATCATGACCGTCAACGGTACCAGCCGCGTCACTCACTAACGGGCAGGTTGCACCCGGTGGGGCCAAGAGGCCGGATCAGCTTGCTGATCCGGCCTCTCGCATTTCAGGGTTCGCTGAAAGCCTTGAGCTAGACGGGCTTAAGCCATTGCGGCAGGGCGGCCTTCAAATCACTCGGAGATAGTTTTAGTAATAATTCTATCCATGACCTCGAGTCGATAGCTCAGCATAATCGACGACGCTTCGTGACGGGTTTATGCGGGTTTTTGCTGGAAAAACAAGTCGAACGCCCGAGGTGTTTCACAAGTCAGTTACAGCGTGCCGCCTGTTAGGCGCACACAGGTTCGTAACTGGTTCGGCATGCTCCGAGTCGGGCTGACGCAGGTGGTTTCTCCACGCGCCGGGTTGGCATCACGCACACCATCGAAGGGATTGGCCGGACGCCAGGCGACCGGCATTCTGGCACACACTAACTGGCCGTTTGGCTGCATGACGGGCTCGTACAAGGGGTTTAGTGTATGGCGCTTGCGCTGATCATCGCCTTACCATTTCTAGGCATCTTCCTACCGCTGCTGGCGGATCGCATGGGCCGTTCGCTCTGTGCGCTGGCAGCCGCACTCGGCCCGGCGGCGGCGCTGGTGCTGCTGTGGCTGGAGCAGCCGGCGGTGTTCGCCGGCGACGTTCAGGTGGTCAGTTATTCCTGGCTTCCCGAACTGGGGTTGAACCTGAGCCTGCGCCTGGACGGCCTTGGGTTTCTGTTCGCCCTGATGATCCTCGGCATCGGTTTGCTGGTGATCCTCTACGCCCGCTATTACCTGAGCAAGCAGGAACCCATGGGCCGCTTCTTCGCCTATCTGCTGCTGTTCATGGGCGCCATGCTGGGCGTGGTGCTGTCGGAAAACATGCTGCTGATGCTGGTGTTCTGGGAGCTGACCAGCCTGTCGTCGTTCCTGTTGATCGGCTTCTGGAACGGTAGCTCGGATGCCCGCCGCGGCTCGCGCATGGCGCTGACCGTCACTGGCGGCGGCGGTCTGGCGCTGCTCGCCGGCATTCTGCTGCTGGGCAACATTGCCGGCAGCTTCGAGCTGAGCCAGGTACTGGCCGCGGGCGACACCATTCGCAGCCACGGTCTCTATCCGATCACCCTGATTCTGATTCTGCTCGGGGTATTCACCAAGTCCGCGCAGTTCCCGTTCCACTTCTGGTTGCCTCAGGCGATGGCCGCGCCTACTCCGGTCTCCGCCTATCTGCACTCGGCAACGATGGTAAAGGCCGGCGTATTCCTGCTGGCACGTTTCTACCCGGCTCTGGCCGGTACCGAATGGTGGTTCTACCTGGTCAGCATGACGGGCATGGCGACCTTGCTGTTCGGGGCGATCATGGCGCTGTTCCAGCATGACCTCAAAGGGCTGCTCGCCTATTCGACCATCAGTCACCTGGGCCTGATCACCCTGCTGTTCGGCTTCAACACCGAGCTGTCTTCGGTCGCAGCCGTGTTCCACATCATCAACCACGCAACCTTCAAGGCCTCCTTGTTCATGGCCGCCGGGATCATTGATCACGAAACCGGCAGCCGCGACATGCGGCGCATCGCCGGCTTGTGGAAGTACATGCCGCACACGGCCGTGCTGGCCATGGTGGCGGCTTCGGCGATGGCCGGGGTGCCGCTGCTCAACGGCTTCCTGAGCAAGGAAATGTTCTTTACCGAAACCCTCAATCAGGATTTGCTGGGCATCTTCAACTGGATGATTCCCACCGCCGCGACTCTGGCCGGGGTGTTCTCGGTAGCCTATTCGCTGCGCTTCATCCACGACGTGTTCTTCAATGGCGAGCCCAAGGATCTGCCCAAGTATCCGCCCCACGAGCCGCCGCGCTACATGAAGATTCCGGTGGAAATCCTGGTGTTCCTGTGTCTGCTGGTCGGCATGCTGCCGGCCTACACGGTGGCGCCGTTGCTGGCATCGGCGGCCAGCGCCACCCTGGGCGGCGAAGTGCCTTACTACAGCCTGGCGATCTGGCACGGTTTCAACGTGCCGTTGGGCATGAGCGTGGTCGCGCTGATCGGTGGCATCATCGTCTATGCCTGCCGTGAGCCGCTTTTTCGTTGGTACAACGGCATGCCGGAGGTGGATGCAAAGGAGATGTTCGAGCTGCTCAACGCGCGCCTGGTGAAAAGCGCCCGTTGGCTGACCAAGCTGCTGGAAAGCGGCTCCCAGCAGCGCTACGTGGCCTTCCTGTTGCTCAGCGCGCTGATCCTGATCATCACCGCCTTGTCGCCGATGGAATCGCTGGGCGGTGATGTGCCGCTGACCCCGCTCGATGGCATTACCGTGCTCGGCATGGCGGTGCTGTGCGTGATGGCGGTGCTGACCGTGGTGTTCCACCGCAATCGCCTCAAGGCGCTGATGACCCTGAGTTGTGCAGGCCTGATGGTGGCCCTGGCGTTTTCCCGCTATTCGGCGCCGGATCTGGCCCTGACTCAGCTGTCGGTGGAGGTGGTAACCATCATTCTGCTGGTGCTGGCGCTGTTCTTCATGCCTGATCGCACGCCCGTGGAGTCAAGCAGCCTGCGTGGCCTGCGTGACGTGCTGCTGGCCGGCGGCACCGGGATCGCCGTGGCGCTGCTGGCCTACGCGGTGATGACCCGGCCTTACGACAGCATCGCCTCGTTCTTCCTCGAGAACAGTGTCAGCGGTGGCGGCGGAACCAACGTGGTCAATGTGATTCTGGTCGACTTCCGCGGCTTCGATACGCTGGGCGAAATCAGCGTGCTGGCGATCGCTGCGATCGGCATCTACGGGCTGCTGGCAGGCCTGCACCTACCGCATCCGCTAACCGATCCGAACGGCAAGCCGTGGTCGCGGGACAGCCATCCGATGGTGCTCGACAGCATTGCGCGCATCCTCCTGCCCATGGCGCTGCTGGTGTCGGCCTTCATCTTCCTGCGCGGGCACAACCTGCCCGGTGGCGGCTTCATCGCCGGGCTGATCACTGCCATCGCGCTGATCCTGCAGTACGTGGCCCACGGCGTGGAATGGACCCAGCGGCGCATGCCGTGGAGCTACCACAGCATCGCGGGCCTGGGGGTGCTGATCGCCGCGCTCACCGGCCTTGGCAGCCTGGCATTTGGTGCGCCGTTCCTGACTTCGGCGTTCGGCTATTTCCACCTGCCGCTGATTGGAAAGTTCGAACTGGCCACGGCGCTGCTCTTCGACCTGGGCGTGTACCTGGCGGTGGTCGGTTCCACGCTGCTGATCCTGTCCAACATCGGCCACGTCAGCCAGGATGAAACCAGCAAGGAGGTACTCTGATGGAAGCACTATTCGCCATTACCCTGGGCGTGCTGGCCGCCAGCGGTGTCTATCTGCTGATGCGCGCACGCATCTATCCGGTGGTCATGGGCCTGACCCTGATTTCCTACGCGGTCAACCTGTTCCTGTTCGCCATGGGGCGTCTGGGTACCGGCGTGCCAGCGGTCATCGGCAAGAGCGCCGAGCATGGTGATCCGATTCCCCAGGCGCTGGTGCTCACTGCCATCGTCATCGGCTTTGCCATGACCGCCTTCGTGGTGGTGCTGTCATTGCGCGCCCTGGGTGAGCTGCGCACCGACCATGTCGATGGTGAGGAGTCGCGCTGATGAACCATGCGCTGATCCTGCCGATCCTGATCCCGCTGTTCACCGGCAGCCTGCTGCTGATTCGCTCGCAGTTGTCGATCACCGCCAAGCGCTGGGTCTCCCTGCTGGCTACCTGGGCGCTCGTGCCGCTGAGCGCCTGGCTGGTGCTGCAGGCCGACACTGGCGCGCTGCAGGTCTACGCACTTGGCAACTGGCAGGCGCCATTCGGCATCATCCTGTTGCTTGATCGCCTGGCGGCGCTGATGTTGCTGGTGACCGCCGTGCTGGCCAGCTTCGCCATGCTCTATGCGGTGCGTGGCGACGACCAGCGTGGTCCGAACTTCCATGCGCTGATGCAGTTCCAGTTGCTCGGCATCAATGGCGCCTTCCTGACCGGCGACCTGTTCAACCTGTTCGTGTTCTTCGAAATCCTGCTGATCGCCTCCTACTCGTTACTGGTCTACGGCGGCGGGCCAAAGCGCATCAAGGCGGGTATGCACTACGTGGTGCTCAACCTGGTGGCGTCGTCGTTCTTTCTGATCGGCATCGGCATGCTCTACGGCCTGCTCGGCACCTTGAACATCGCTGACCTGGCGCTGAAGGTGGCCGAAGCCGATGCCGACCGCCAGCACCTGCTGGCCGCCGCCGGCTATCTGCTGCTGATCGTCTTCGGCCTCAAGGGCGCCATCCTGCCGCTGTACTTCTGGTTGCCCAATGCCTATGCCGCGGCCACGGCGCCGGTGGCGGCGCTGTTCGCGGTGATGACCAAGGTCGGGTTGTACGCGATCATCCGCGTGTTCACCCTGGTGTTCGGCAGCGAAGCGGGGCAGCTGGCCCACCTGGTCGATTACCTGCTGTGGCCACTGGCGGCGCTGACCCTGCTACTCGGGGTGACCGGCGCGCTGGCGGCACGCAGCCTGGGCCGGCTGATCGGCTACCTGGTGATCGTGTCGGTCGGCACGCTGCTGGCCGGTGTCGCGATGGGCAGTGTGCAAAGCCTGGGTGCGGCGCTTTACTACCTGATTCACAGCACCTGGATATGCGGCGGCCTGTTCCTGCTGGCCGACCTGCTGGCACGCCAGCGCGGCGAGATCGGCCTGCGCCTGCGCAAGGGGCCGCAACTGCTGCAGCCCAAACTGCTTGGCGGGTTGTTCTTCATCGGCGCGATCTCGGTGGCCGGCTTGCCGCCGTTCTCCGGCTTTCTTGGCAAGCTGATGCTGCTACGTTCGGTGGAAACCGGCTGGCAGGCGCTGGTGCTCTGGCCGGTGGTGCTGGTAGGGGGACTGGGCATGATCATCGCCCTGGTGCGCGCCGGCAGCACGCTGTTCTGGCGCTGCACGGGCGAGCCTGCGGCGAATGCCGAATTCGACCGCATCCGCGCGCTGGCCACCATCTGCTTGCTGGCCGGTGGCCCACTGCTGGTGGTGGCGGCGCAGCCGATTCACGAGTACACCCAGGCCGTTGCCCAGCAGTTGCTGGATGTGAACGCCTATCTGCAGATCGTCCGCGGAGGTGAGCGATGAGTCTGTCCCGTCTGTTCCCCCATCCCATGCTCAGCGTGCTGCTCACGGTGATCTGGCTGCTGATGGTCAACGCGCCGAGCGTCGGCCACCTGGTGCTGGGCGCGTTTCTCGGCTGGGGCATCGCCTTGCTGTGCAGCGGTTTCATGCTCGAGGTGCCGCGGCTGCGCCGCCCGCTGCGGTTGTGCCGCTACCTGCTGATGGTGCTCTGGGACATCGTCATTGCCAACCTGCACGTCGCGCGACTGGTGCTCGGGCCGACCCGCAAGCTGCGTCCGGCATTCGTCGAAGTGCCCATGGACATCGACAACGACTTCATACTGTCGGTACTTGCCTGCATCGTGTCGCTGACCCCGGGTACCGTGTCCTCGGGCCTGAGCAGCGATCACAAGACCCTGCTGCTGCACGGCCTGGACGTGGCCGATGACCAGGCGCTGATCGCCGAGGTCAAGTCGCGCTATGAAGCCCCGCTGATGGAGATTTTCGAATGCTCGCGTACGTGATTCCCTTCTGCATGGCATTGATGGGCGTCGCCGTGACGCTCAACGTGATCCGCCTGGTGCGCGGCCCGGACATGCCCGACCGGGTGCTGGCCCTGGACACGCTGTATATCAACGCCCTGGCGCTGATCGTGGTGTTCGGTATCTGGCTGAAGTCGGATCTGTTCTTCGAGGCCGCCTTACTGATCGCCGTCATGGGCTTCGTCGGCACCGTGGCAGTTGGCAAGCACCTGCTGCATGGCGAAATCATCGACTGAGGAGATTCAACCCATGCCATTCTGGATCGAAGCACTGGTTTCGTTCTTTCTACTGATCGGCTGCTCGTTCGCGTTGATCGGTGCCATTGGTCTGTATCGCCTGCCGGACTTCTTCACCCGCCTGCATGGCCCGACCAAGGCCACCACACTGGGTGTGGGCAGCATGGTGGTCGCCTCGATGATCTTTTTTGGCAACCACGAGGAAGGCTTGAGCCTGCATGAGCTGCTGATCGTCATGTTCCTGTTCATCACCGCGCCGGTCAGTGCCCATATGCTGGCCAAATCGGCGATGCAGGAGAAGGTCAAGCTGGTCCGCCGCACCCGCGGGCGGCCCTGGGAATCCTGAACGGGGCTGGCGCTCTGGGCGCCGATCTCGATCGAGCTGGTGTGCAGGTCGAGATCGGCAGCCCTTCAATCCGGCGCCGTGCCAACGGCGCACCACCCTGGGCCGCTAGCGGGCCTGCTCATCCATCAGCGCACGTGCCAGGCCCTCGGCGACACGGATACCATCGACACCCGCAGACAGAATGCCGCCGGCGTAGCCCGCGCCTTCACCGGCCGGGAACAGGCCGCGTACGTTAAGGCTCTGCAAATCTTCACCACGGGTAATGCGCAGCGGCGACGAGGTGCGGGTTTCGATGCCGGTGAGCACCGCATCGTGCATGTCGAAGCCTCTGATCTGCTTGCCGAACGCCGGCAAGGCCTCGCGGATCGCCTCGATGGCGAAATCCGGCAGGGCCGGCGCCAGATCGCCCAGCTTGATGCCCGGCTTGTAGGACGGCTCGACGCTACCCAGCGCTTCGCTCGGCTTGCCGGCGATGAAGTCGCCGACCAGTTGGCCTGGCGCCTCGTAGTTGCTGCCGCCCAGCACATAGGCGTGGGATTCCAGACGTTCCTGCAGCTCGACGCCGGCCAGTGGGCTGCCGGGGAAGTCCTGCTCGGGAGTGATGCCAACGACGATGCCGGCGTTGGCGTTGCGCTCGTTGCGCGAGTATTGGCTCATGCCATTGGTGACCACCCGGTGCGGCTCGCTGGTGGCCGCCACCACGGTGCCGCCCGGGCACATGCAGAAGCTGTATACCGAGCGACCGTTCTTGGCATGGTGCACAAGCTTGTAGTCGGCTGCGCCCAGCTTCGGGTGACCTGCATATTTGCCGAGGCGCGCGCGGTCGATCAGCGATTGCGGGTGCTCGATCCGGAAACCCACCGAGAACGGCTTGGCTTCCATGAATACGCCACGCTTGTGCAGCGCGCGGAAGGTATCGCGCGAGCTGTGGCCGAGGGCCAGGATGACGTGACGGCTGTGTATCTGCTCGCCGTTTTCCAGCTCCACGCCGATCAGTTGACCGTGTTCGATCAGCACATCGCTGACGCGCTGCTGAAAGCGCACTTCGCCGCCCAGCGCCTTGATCTCCTCGCGCATGGTAGCCACCACGCCGGTCAGGCGGAAGGTGCCGATATGCGGCTTACTGACGTAGAGAATCTCTTCCGGGGCGCCGGCCTTGACGAACTCCTCCAGCACCTTGCGCCCGTAATGATTGGGATCCTTGATCTGGCTGTACAGCTTGCCGTCGGAAAAGGTGCCCGCGCCGCCTTCACCGAACTGCACGTTGGACTCGGGATCCAGCACGTTCTTGCGCCACAGACCCCAGGTGTCCTTGGTGCGCTGGCGCACGTCCTTGCCGCGCTCCAGCACGATCGGCTTGAGGCCCATCTGCGCGAGCAGCAGCGCCGCGAAGATGCCGCAAGGGCCGAAGCCGATAACCAGCGGACGCTGCGACGGTTGCTGTTGGGCAGGAACGCTCAGCGGCTTGTAGCGCACGTCTGGTGCGATGCCGATATTGCGGTCGTTGGCCAGGCGCGCCAGCAGCGAAGCCTCGTCGCGCACGCTGAAATCCAGGGTGTAGATGAACGGCATGTCGCCGGACTTCTTGCGGGCATCGTAGCTGCGCTTGAACACGCTGAATTCCAGCAGCTCGTTGTCGGCGATACCCAGGCGTTCGACCAGGGCGGGGCGCAGGGCGTCGTCGGCGTGATCGAGGGGCAGTTTGAGTTCGGTGATGCGCAGCATGGAATCGTCCTTTCAGGGCCGGAGGCAACCCGGCAGCTTTTCGAGGGCGGCGATTATGGACGAAAAAAACGCGCGAGGCTGCAATTCGCGCGGCGCACTCGACGGGCAGCGCTGCACAACTGTGTGCCTTGCAGCGAGCAGGCTGCGTCACTGCCTGGTACCTCATGGCATAAAAAGGAGCTTTGCATGCAGTCGAACAGGATGCTCACCCTGGGTTATCTGGCCGGGTTCATCACGCCTTTCTGGCTGGCGCTGGGCGTGGCTTTGGCGGGCGCGCTGTATCCTGATTACAGCCACCTCGATCAGGCCATGAGCTTGCTGGGCGCCGAGGGCGCTCCAACCCGTACGCTCTCACCGCTGATCAACAACTTCCCGTTGGGCGCGCTGTTCATGCTGTTTGGTATGGCCGTGCTGCTCAGCTTCGACCACCGCTGGGCGCGTTTCAGCGGGCTGCTGATCATCCTTCATGGTCTGGGCAGTTTCGGCACCGGTTACTTCGTCTGTGATGCTGGCTGTGCGCCGCAGCATCCGTCGGCCAGTCAGAACCTGCATAACCTGGCAGGGTTGCTCATGGCGTTCAGCCTGTTGCTCGCCAGCACGCTGTGGGTTTTTCTGGGGCGCCGTCTGCTCGGCTCCCGCGCGTTTGCCTGGTTTTCGCTGTCGTGCACGCTGGTGGCCGTCGGTGCGCTGCCGTTGATGGCGGGGGCGCTGGAGGACGGCCATGGCTTCGGTCTCTATCAGCGCATCAATTACGGCGCGTCACTGCTGTGGGTCGCAGGGCTGGCGCTGATGCTGTTGCGCCGCCCGGGCTGACCCGGTCCTCGAGTGCCGGTGCTAGCCCCTGGCGATGATCAGGCGCTAGTGCGGGTGCTCAGCCAGCGCTGACGCTGCTCGGCAGTGAGGAAGGTCCAGGCCACGAAGCGGCTCTGCTTCTGGCCTTGGCTCATTTCCACGGTGCGGGTTTGCACGACGCCGACATTCTTCAGCGTGGTGTATACGCCAGGCAGATTACCGGATTTGGAGATCAGCGTGCTGAACCACAGCACCTGCTCGCGGTGCTCGGCGCTTTCGCGAATCAGCCGGGCGACGAACGCCGCTTCGCCACCCGGGCACCACAGCTCGGCAGCCTGGCCGCCGAAGTTCAACACCGGCAGTTTGCGCTTGGGGTCGAGTTTGCCGAGGTTGCGCCATTTGCGCTTGCTGCCACTGGTTGCTTCGTCTGCCGAAGCGTGAAAGGGCGGATTGCACAGCGTCAGCTCGAAGCGCTCATCAGGCCGCAGCAGCCCCTTGAACACATGCCCGGCATCGGGCTGCAGACGCAGCTCGATCTGCTCGCCGAGACCCGGGTTCGCCTTGACGATGGTCTGTGCTGAGGCGATGGCCTGGGGCGCGATATCTGCGCCGAGGAAACGCCAGCCGTACTCGCGATTGCCCAGCAGTGGGTAGATGCAGTTGGCCCCCACGCCGACATCCAGTGCCCGTATCGCTGTGCCTTGGGGAATGACTCCGGCGTTGTCAGCCCCCAGCAGGTCGGCCAGGTAATGCAGATAGTCCGCTCGCCCCGGAATCGGCGGGCACAGATAATCCGCTGGAATGTCCCAGTGCGCGATGCCATAGAACTGCTTGAGCAGCGCGCGGTTGAACACCTTGACCGCTGCCGGATTGGCGAAGTCGATGCTCTGATTGCCATACGGATTGATGATCACGAACGCCGCCAACTCCGGGCTGGCCTTGATCAACGCCGGGAAATCATAGCGGCCCTGGTGGCGGTTGCGCGGGTGTAGCTGGCCTTTGTCAGAGGGCGATGCGGGCGATTTGGGCGGGCGTTTGGCGGGCATGCTGGTCATTGCAGAAGTGGCGGTCCGAGTATTTTCCCACAGGTGGGAGTGGTGTGCTTGGTGGTTTGCTGTTGGTGCAAGCATTGATTCGCTGCGTTTGTGGAGGGGCGGGGACGCCTAGTCCATGCCCCTCCCACAGGTTCTGCCTCGTGCCCGAGCCTGCATGCTTTACAGCCAGCTACAGCGGAAAGATCCACGGCACCATCACCACGCTGACGATCATCACCAGAATGGTGAATGGCACGCCGATGCGCACGAAGTCGCCGAAGCGATACTGACCCGGCCCCAGCACCAATGTGTTCACCGGCGAAGAAATCGGTGTCATGAACGCGGCCGAGGCGGCGAGGGCGACGGTCATGGCGAACGGCAGTGGTGATGCGCCCAGCGCCTGGGCGGTGGCGATGGCTACCGGCGCCATCAGCACGGCGGTTGCGGTATTGGAGATGAACAGGCCGATTAGCGCGGTGACCGCGAACAGGCTGGCGAGAATCACCCGTGGTCCGGCGTTGCCAAGTGCATTGACCAGGCCGTTGACCGCCAGGTCGATGCCGCCGGTCTTCTGCAGCGCCAGGGCAAAGGGCAGCATACCGACGATCAGGATCAGGCTCGGCCAGTGGATCGATCGATAGGCGCTGGGCATGTCGATGCAGCGAAACGCGCCCATCAACAGGCAGCCGATCAGCGCGGCCATGACGTTGGGCAGCAGGCCGCTGATCATCAGCCCGACCATTACCGCCAGGCTCAGCAGGGCGTAGGGCGCTTTGCGCGCGGCGGGCGCCACTTCGTCGACTTCGGCAGGCAGGCTGAGCACCAGAAAGTCGCGATTGAGGCCCTGCAGGTGATGGATCTGCTTCCAGCTGCCGGCCACCAGCAGGGTGTCGGCGTGGGTCAGCTTCTCGTCCACCAGCAGGCCCTCCAACGCCTGGCCGTGGCGGCGCAGACCGACCACGTTGAGCTTGTAGCGGCTGCGCAAGCCAAGCTCCTGAATGCTCTTGCCCGGCAGATGCGACTCCGGCGGCAACGCGACCTCGGCCAAGCCCAGTTCGTGAGAATGCACGCTGTAGTAGGAGTTGCGCAGCGGTCGCGCTTCCAGGCCGAGCTCCTGGTAGGCACCGAGCAGCGCGATGGCAGGGCTGGCCAGATCGACCAGCAACACGTCGCCAGGCAGCAGCTGGGTATTGCCGGTGGCCATCAACAGCAGGGTGCGGAACTGCCGCTGACGCTCCACGGCAATCACGTTGATGCCGTAGTGCGAGCGCAGTTGCAGCTCGTCCAGCGCCTGGTTGGCCAGGGGCGAGTCGGCGCGCACTTGCAGGCGCCGCTCGCGATCACCGAGCCGGTAGCTGTCAGCCAGATCGGCGAGGGTCAGGCGCGGCGGCGCAGAGGCATCGCCATCGGCGTCACGTTGCAGCCAGCGCCGGGTGGCGAGCATGTAGAGCACACCCAGCACCAGCACGGCCAGGCCAATCGGCGTGAAACTGAAGAAACTGAAGCCCGGCAGGCCCGCGCGCAGCAGCTCGCTGTGCACCACCATGTTCGGCGGTGTGGCCACCAGCGTGAGCATGCCGCTGATCAGGCCGGCAAAGGCCAGGGGCATCATCAGCCGGCCCGGTGCGACCTTCAGGCGCGCCGCCACGCCAAGGACCACCGGGATGAAGATCGCCACCACGCCGGTGGAGCTCATCACCGAGCCAAGCCCGGCGACGGCCACCATCAGCAACACCAGCAGGCGGGTTTCACTGCTGCCAGCCTTGGCAACCAGCCAGTCGCCGAGGCGGTAGGCAATGCCGGTACGTACCAGGCCTTCGCCGATCACGAACAACGCAGCGATCAGAATCACGTTGGGGTCGGCGAAGCCGGCCAGGGTTTCCTGGACTGTCAGCACGCCGGTCAGCGGCAGAGCGACGAGGATCATCAGCGCGACCACGTCCATACGCGGCTTGTTGAGGACGAACAGCACCACGGCCGTGAACAGCAGGCCGAGCACCATGAGCAGGTCGATGTTCATTCAGGCTCCATGCCGGGGAAGTTTCAGAGCCTGTTCAAAGGCTCGCGAGCTAGAACAATGCAAGGCCTAGGCGGCCCCATAACAGCAGACGAGGAGGCGGTCGGAGTCGCGGTCGACTTTACTGGTGTAAATGAGCATGACTCGCTTCGCTCGCCCTTCGGGCCGCGCTAGAGCGCGTTACCTCTAGTTGTTTTCGACCGGGCTGGCGATCCAGCCTGCTTTTAACGCGGCAGTGTCGACGCCCAGCCTTTGGACAGGTTCTCAGGGATAACCGAGCACCGTCTTGACCTGCTGCAGGTTGGCGGCGATCCAGCGCTTGTCGATGGCGCCCCAGTCGCGGATCACGTAGTGGCCGGCATTGTTGCGCTCGCCGTCCTGCTGCTGGAATTGGCAGTCGATATCCAGCTCTTCCAGTGCGCTCAGGGTGTCCTGGGCAGTGCGCCGGGGCATGCCGGTGGCGGCCATCAGAGCGGGCACGCTGTCGGCAGCGCCGCTGTCGATCAGCCAGGCGACGTAGAGGCGGCGGTAGAAGCTGGTCTTGGTCTTGCTAACGTCCATGATGGGTCCTTTCAATGGGCCTGGCGGCGGCGCAGGTTGCGATGTCGAGTGGCGAAGAACAGCTGCAGAAAGCCTTTCACCAGCACCGTGGCCAGTAGCGGTCTTACCGTCAGCCGATCAACGAGGTGGGTGCCTTCGCCCCAGGCCTGCAAGTGCCGCTCGTGGCGCCACAGGCGCATGCCGGTCATTGGCGACTGTTCGACGAAGCCCACGCCCGGTGTCAGCTCCAGCAGCGTCAGGCGCGAGGTGCCGATAGGCAGCACGCCGAACAGCCATAGCCAGCTGGTGAACAGTGCCTGGCCGGTGCGCAATTGCGTATCGGCCAGGTTATGGGTGCCTTGGGGCACGCTCATCCACAGCCAGGGGCGCATTTCGGCACGTAGATGGTGCACCTCGGTGACCCAGCCCCAGACTGTGCTGGGCGGTGCGTTCAGCCGTGACTCGAAGCGCAGCTCGATCATCCATCACTCCATGAAAAAGGCCCGCACGCAGCGGGCCTCTACTGTCACAGGCTGGCGATCTTGCCGCGCTGCTCCACCAGATTGGCCAGCGCCTGCTCGGCCTCGGCCAGCTTGGCGCGTTCCTTCTCCAGCACCTCGGCCGGGGCCTTGGCGACGAAGCCTTCGTTGGCCAGCTTGCCGCCGACCCGCTTGGCTTCACCTTCCAGGCGCTGGATTTCCTTGTCCAGGCGTGCCAGTTCGGCTTCCTTGTCGATCAGCCCGGCCATCGGCACCAGCACCTGCATGTCGCCGACCAGAGCGGTGGCGGACATTGGCGCTTCCTCGCCTACAGCCAGCACCTTCACCGATTCGAACTTGGCCAGCTTGTTGAGCAGCGGGGCGTTGTCGTTGAGGCGGCGCAGGTCTTCGGTATTGGCGTTGGCGAGGATCACGTCGATGCGCTTGGCCATGGAGATCTTCATCTCGCCACGGATCTGCCGCACGCCGAGCATCAGCTGCTTGACCCATTCGATGTCGCCCTCGGCCGCCGCGTCGATGCGTGCCTCATTGGCCACTGGCCACGGCTGCAGCATCAGGGTGTCGCCGCTGACGCCGGCCTGGCCCTTGATGCGCTGCCAGATTTCCTCGGTGATGAACGGCATGAACGGGTGAGCCAGGCGCAGGATCACTTCCAGCACACGCACCAGCGTGCGGCGGGTGCCGCGCTGGCGCTCGAGCGGGGCGTTCTCGTCCCACAGCACCGGTTTGACCAGCTCCAGGTACCAGGCGCAGTACTCGTCCCAGACGAATTCATACAATGCCTGGGTCGCCAGGTCGAAGCGGAAGGCGTCGAGATGGCGGGTCACGTCCTGCTCGCAGCGCTGCAGGGCGGAGATGATCCAGCGATCGACCGGCGACAGATCAACTTCTTCACCATTGATGCCGGTGTCCTGGCCATCGGTGTTCTCGATGACGAAGTTGGCGGCGTTCCACAGCTTGTTGCAGAAGTTGCGATAGCCCTCGACGCGGCCCATGTCGAACTTCACGTCGCGGCCGGTGGTGGCCAGCGAGCAGAAGGTGAAGCGCAGAGCGTCGGTGCCGTAGCTGGCGATGCCGTCCGGGAATTCGGCCCTGGTCTGCTTGGCGATCTTCTCGGCCAGCTTGGGCTGCATCATGCCGCTGGTGCGTTTGGCCAGCAGGGTTTCCAGGTCGATGCCGTCGACGATGTCCAGGGGGTCGAGCACGTTGCCCTTGGACTTGGACATCTTCTGGCCCAGGCCGTCGCGCACCAGGCCGTGTACATAAACGGTCTTGAACGGGATCTGCTTGGTCAGGTGGGTCGACAGCATGATCATCCGGGCAACCCAGAAGAAGATGATGTCGAAACCGGTGACCAGCACGTCGGTCGGATGATGGGTCTTCAGGAAATCGGTCTGCTCGGGCCAGCCGAGGGTGGAGAAGGTCCACAGGCCGGAGCTGAACCAGGTGTCGAGCACGTCGTCGTCCTGGCGCAGGGCGATGTCGCCCAGGTCGTGCTTGGCGCGCACTTCGGCTTCGTCGCGGCCGACATAGACGTTGCCCGCCTGGTCGTACCACGCCGGAATGCGGTGGCCCCACCACAGCTGGCGGCTGATGCACCAGTCCTGGATGTCACGCATCCAGCTGAAGTACATGTTTTCGTACTGCTTGGGTACGAACTGGATGTCGCCGTTCTCGACCACTTCGATGGCTTTCTCGGCCAGCGGCTTGGTGGACACGTACCACTGATCGGTCAGCCATGGCTCGATGATGGTGCCGGAGCGGTCGCCTTTCGGCACTTTCAGGGCGTGGTCGTCGATGCTTTGCAGCAGGCCAAGGGCGTCGAACGCGGCGACGATCTGCTTGCGCGCTTCGAAGCGATCCAGGCCGGCGTATTCGGCAGGCAGGCTGGCATCGAGCAGGGCGTTGACGCTGCCGTCGATGTTGAAGATCTGCGCGCCGGCCAGCACCTTGGCGTCTTGGTCGAAGATGTTGATCAGCGGCAGGTTGTGGCGCTTGCCGACTTCATAGTCGTTGAAGTCGTGAGCCGGGGTGATCTTCACGCAGCCGGTGCCGAATTCCGGGTCGCAATAATCGTCGGCGATGATCGGGATACGGCGGCCCACCAATGGCAGCTCGACGTACTGGCCGATCAGCGCCTTGTAGCGCTCGTCGTGCGGGTTCACGGCGACGGCGGCATCACCCAGCGCGGTTTCCGGGCGTGTGGTGGCAACGATCAGGTAGTCATTGCCTTCGGCGGTCTTGTTGCCGTCGGCCAGCGGGTAGCGCAGGTTCCACAGGTGGCCTTTCTCGTCGTGGCTTTCCACTTCCAGGTCGGAAATGGCGGTGTGGAACTTGGTGTCCCAGTTGACCAGACGCTTGCCGCGATAGATCAGGCCGTCTTCGTGCAGGCGTACGAAGGCTTCCTTGACCGCTTCGGACAGGCCGTCATCCATGGTGAAGCGCTCGCGCGACCAGTCCACCGACGAGCCCAGGCGGCGGATCTGCCGGGTGATGTTGCCGCCGGACTCGGCTTTCCATTCCCAGACTTTGTCGAGGAACTTCTCGCGGCCCAGATCATGACGATCGATACCCTGGGCGCCCAGTTGGCGCTCTACCACCATCTGCGTGGCGATGCCGGCGTGATCGGTGCCCGGTTGCCACAGGGTGTTGCGACCCTGCATGCGGCGGAAGCGGATCAGCGCGTCCATGATCGCATTGTTGAAGCCGTGGCCCATGTGCAGGCTGCCGGTCACGTTCGGCGGCGGGATCATGATGGTGTAAGGCTCACCGGAGCCCTGCGGAGCGAAGTAGCCCTTCGCCTCCCAGTTTTCATACAGGGCGGTTTCGATGGCGTGGGGCTGGTAGGTCTTGTCCATGCGCGGCGGGACCCTTCTGGCGTCTGATCGGAAAAGCCGAGCAGTATAACCAACCGCCGCGCAGTTTTCTTCCGCTCTCGCGGCTATCGGTCGAGCG
>JAAIGF010342274.1_pt1 | contig 48413 bp, 37 predicted proteins | sample 6487441 | NCBI WGS metagenome assembly JAAIGF01 (sample SAMN13974129, study PRJNA590717) | phyllosphere metagenome | biome: pepper field; feature: multiple bacterial spot infested pepper fields; material: pepper leaves; isolation source: leaves from pepper fields | host: Capsicum annuum ...
ATGTTTTATAAGTCGAGAGCCTTATGAAGATCACCAAGTATACCTAATCCTTAGCTGTGAGTGCGACTGGGAGACGGAGCATGGTCTACAACTTGTCTTCAACAAGCAGGGTAAATTAATCAGAGTTAGTGCTGAAGATGGTCATATCTTGGGCTATCAAGGAGATGGAATGATTCTTTGATGCAGAAAAAATTAGTTAATTTTTTCCATTCAACGATTTGCCCGCAATTCCATTTTCTACAGTCTGAACAACAGGGAGGAGGTCACAACGATACTAGTTACAAAGTAAACTCAGTATAAAACTGGTGTGATTCACTAAACTTGAGAACGTTGATTTGTCTCACAAAACGAACAATATTCCTGAAATAAATCCTATCAAGAATTTAAAGAATTTTATATTCCAATGTTTCAAAGACTTATAAGAACTATATTCAGTACATTGTATTCGTTCAGATAGAAATGAAGATTATGATGAAGATATTTGTTGTAGAGGATGATAATGCATAAGAGACTTGTTGGAGACCCTACTAACTGACGCAGATTTCTTGTTCAGAGTTTTGAAAGCATAGCAGCCTTCAGTAATAGAGATTGCTTGATTATCGCAGATCTATATCTATTCGATGTTATGTTATCTGATGATTCTGTGATTGACTTGTGTTAATCTATACGTAAGACTGAGACTAAAAAAGTCATTCTGGTTCTTATAAGGAATGCGCATGCTTTGAGAACCTATTTAAATGGGATCCAAGAACCAAAGGGCTTTATTCAAAAGCCTTTTGATATCAATAATCTAGTAGGTAAGACTAAAGTAGCTTTGGCTTAAAAACTATCGTTTTCTGAATAAGTAGTTCAAGCAGGTTTCCCTTAACTCAAATCCTTATTTTGTGGAATATATTGCATATTTTTAAATAAAAAACGGAAAATTTTATTCCGAAAATGTTGTGCTCTGGCAATATCTCGTTTTACATAAAAAAAATTGATCTGTAAATTGAAGCTGATCAGAGAAAACTAAAAAATCGACAGACTAAAACCTAATTTAAAATTGTGATATGCTTATGAAGGAGTTATTAACTGTTTTTCTTCTTGTTTTCGCACAAAATCTACTTTCCCTATTAGGTAATACTTTGCATGCCCAAGATACTGTAAATTTTAATCTAGACACGGGTAAAATAGACTACGTGGCCAGGATGGAAGAGTTTTTCCGGCGAGCATCCGCTGAAAGCGCTAGCGATCTAGCGTTGGATAGAGCAATGATTCGTCAAGGTAGGATATTTGAGGAAATTAAAGTTGTGTCAAGACAGGCTCGTTCCTTCCTTAAAAAAGGTTTTGATACCCTATCAATGCATAATAGACTTACTGAGGTTTCACGATGGCGCGATCTGGCCGGTGATGGCGTTTTCCAACATCAGGGCAGCGCACATACTTCTCGCAATCTCACAGCAACCTACAACATCCTTCATGCACTGCAGATACAGATACTGACTTACAAAAACCAAATAGACAATTATCATGAACATCTAGTCAACTATCGGCTGCAGATTGACTCTTTGTCAAATGACCGGTCACTCTTTGTCTTTTCACGGGATTCAGTCGAACTAACGGAATATATTAATAAGATAAGACTAGTCTCTAAGGGTTTAAGTCCAATTGACAAAGACCTAGCCGCAAATATTAATGGTATACAGGCTATGCAGGACAAAGTGAACCTAGAGCTTTTAACCATTGAGAACAATTTGGAAGAAATCGTTTATTACCAAACGGAAATCACGAACAAAGGTTTGTCTAGAGATTTCGCGCCTTTATGGGAAAGGAGCAAATACGAGCGTCCACCTCATGAGATCTTATACTTTTCATTCCTTAAAGCTAAACTAGTATTTACATACTATGTGAAAGCTAATAAAGGAAAGTTGTTTTTGGCTTTTGTTATTTTGGTATGCATTGTTGTATATGTAACTTCACTTAAGCGGGAAGCAGTATTAATTAAGGATAAACTCAAGGGTGAAAGTCTAATGCTTTCTTCGCCAATTTGTTCAAGTTTGCTAATTGGGTTGTCGGTTACCCAGTTTATGTTTCCTGATCCGCCCTATGTTTTTTTAATTATCTTCCTACTTGTAAGTTCGCTGCTGTTGACCTTTATCTTTAGGCGCTACATATCGACCTATTGGATGCTGATATGGTTGAGTTTCTCCCTTTTATTTCTTGCCGCGTCTATTGACAATATGATTCTTCAGGCCTCTAGAACTGAGCGATATGTAATGCTAGGAATATCCATTTTGGCTGTGATATGTGGAACTATCGCTTTATTAAATAAAAATAAACACAATGAACTACAGGAAAGGTGGATACTGTATCCCATACTTTTGATGACTATTCTTGAGACTATGGCGATCATCTTAAATATTTTTGGAATATTTAATATAGCCAAAGCCTTGATGGTTGCAGGTTTAATAAGTGTCTCGGCTGCCATAATTTTTCTATGGGTGGTAAAATTGGTGAACGAAGGGCTTAGTATAGCCTCTACATTATATATCAAGCAGGAGAGGAGATTTTTCTATATCAACTATAACAGAGTAGGAATGCGAGCCCCAGCTTTTTTCTATATGTTATTGACCATAGGATGGTTAGTGCTGTTTGGGCGCAACTTCTACGAGTTCCATTTTATTACCGAGCCGATCAACGAATTACTTTATTCCGAGCATCGGTTGGGAAGCTACAATTTCTCCGTGATCAATATCGGTACCTTCTTTGTGATCATGATCGCCGCGACTGTGCTTTCAAAAGTTGTTTCCTTTTTTGCATCCGATCCACAGTGGAATACGAACGATGAAAAAGAAGCTAAAAAATTCCACATCGGAAGTTGGATCCTTTTGGTACGCATAAGCATCATTGTACTCGGACTATTTCTTGCTTTTTCAGCAATAGGCATACCTCTGCAACAGATCACTATTATTATTGGGGCTCTGGGCGTAGGTATCGGTTTCGGCTTACAGAGCTTGGTAAACAATTTAGTTAGTGGACTTATCATTGCCTTTGAGAAGCCTGTAAATGTAGATGATATGATAGAAGTAGGAGGACAGTCCGGCAGGGTAAAATCAATAGGATTCCGTAGTAGCGTGATAGCAACTCCGGACGGAGCGAACATGATAATGCCAAATGGCGACCTGCTTAATTCTCATGTGATAAATTGGACTCTCGGGGGCTTTCGAAAACGCTTGCATATACATTTGGATCTGCGTTATGGTATAGAACTGGAACGCACAAAGGAACTGTTGCTGAAAATTTTTGAAAATGAAACACAAGTACTCGATAATCCATCACCAACGATAGAGTTTGTTGAGTTGACGGCGCAGTCGGTCTCCGTTGATGTTCATTTTTGGGTAAGAACCCTAAAGGATGCAGGCCAGATCAAAAGTAACCTATTGGTTCAAATTACGAGAATGTTCGATAAAAATGGAGTTCAGTTGGCATTAACACAACATGAAGTACACATCCATCAGGACAATTCAGATTCGGAAAAACAGAAACTATAATCGATATATAAAACAGAAATATGATAAGTAATAAAATCGTAGCTGTACTCTTCTTGAGCATCTTAATGTTAATGGTAACTATGAGTGAGTCATCCCTCAAAAGATTCCAAGATTATGAGGCTCTAGCAGATAGTACTACGAATAGTTCATAAGGTAATATTTTAGAATATATAAATTAATTTACTTCAAAAACTAATATTTTTCGCTACATCAGCAAGCACGTCTGAAGAGTTTTAAAATTCTATTTAGGTTATATATTTTAATGAGGTTTTGTTAATTGTCCAATAAACTTCATCATAATAATTCTGTGCTTTATTATATCTAAGTACATATAATTTATATCAATAAATTATTTTTATATGTGTTCGCATATAAAATTGTATATTTGTTTAAATTCGTTGCTAAAGCATATAATTATGACATTACTTGCAGATTTTGTAAAGCTAAAAAGAAAGGAAGTAAATCTTACACAAGAAGAGTTTGCTGAACGCGCTGGTGTTGCACTTACGGTAATAAGGAAAATTGAACAGGGTAAGGAAAACCTAAATCTCGAAAAAGTAAACCAAGTACTTAAAATGTTCGGGCATATCTTGGCTCCTGTGAATGCAAGAGAGATATTAACTGCAAATGATCAAAGATGAGAAAAGCATCTATTTACTACAAGGATCATTTGGCGGGAACCCTCACAGAGACCGACGATGGTGAATATGTTTTTCAATATGACGAAGCCTATATCAAAGCTTATCCTTCAGCATTCATAACATTCACCATGCCTGTAAGATTCAAGCCCTACAACGATAAACGTTTGTTTCCATTTTTTGAGGGACTAATACCAGAAGGCTGGTTGTTGGACATTGCTTCCAAGAATTGGAAAATCAATACAAACGACCGTATGGGTTTGCTGTTAGCGTGCTGCCAAAACTGTATCGGTGCTGTAAGTGTTCAACCTATATCTCAAGAAAATGAGTAACAAAAAGTGTTTATACTGTTATAAAGAATTACCTAACGATAAATCGGATGATTTTCACGAGGAATGTAGTTTAGAATTTTTCGGTACAAAACAGCCGCCAGTGATCGAACATTCATTGGCAGAAATGACTGAATTGGCGAAGAATGTCGTAGAGCGGAGCATAGCAGTTCCCGGCGTGCAGCCTAAACTTTCTTTATCGGTAGTAAAAAGCACGATCCAATATGGAGAAAAGGGGCGTCTAACCGTAGTGGGAGCTTTGGATGGAAGTTATATCTTCAAACCCCCTTCCGATTATTTTCCTGAAATGCCGCAAAATGAACACTTAACCATGCGTATCGCCGAAGCTTTCGGCATAAACGTGGTAAAGTCTAGTCTGATACGGTTAAAATCCGGTGAACCATCTTATATTACAAAAAGAATAGATCGAACTGACGCCGGAGAAAAAATACATATGCTCGATATGTTCCAAATAACAGAAGCATTCGACAAATACAAAGGATCAATGGAGAAAGTCGGCAAGGCACTGGACTTGTACTCGTACAATACGTTGCTGGATAAGTTTTACTTCTTAGAATTGGCAGTCTTTTGTTTCCTCACTGGAAATAACGATATGCACCTGAAAAATTTCTCCATGATCAACACGAACGGAAAATGGACATTGGCACCAGCTTACGATCTGCTTAATGTAGCTATCGTAAACCCCGAAGACACGGAAGAGCTTGCATTAACTTTGGATGGGAAAAAAAGAAAACTTCACTGGGAGCATTTTCAAAGATTAGGACTGTTGTTAGGATTAAACGCCAAGCAGATTAATGGTATTGCCAAACGTTTTCAGAAAAGGAAACCAATTGCTTTGCAATGGATTGATCTTTCATTTCTTTCTGACGAATATAAAGAGAAGTACAAAAATCTTTTGGAAGAACGATATCACAGAATTGAAATGTGAATGTGTTTATTACCAAGACTTCCTGCTCAACCTTTATAAATGCATTTCGCAATAAAATTTAACGTCTTCAAAAATTGTAAAGCATTGCTTCTGCAAGTTATAAACGAATATTTTTCGCGTTACCAAAAGGCGTAACTATAGAGTCTTATAACCTAAGCCTATGACTTCAATCTAATAAATCAAATTTTGATACAACAGATAGGATTAAGGTTACAAATAGGTTACAGTAAATAATCGGTTAAGTCTCTTTATATCTCGTAAATACATCATTATTGGTTGTTAGGGCTATTACAATTCTAGGCACTCAAAAGACTTAACATCTTGAGGTTATTCAGCAAAACGATATCGAATTTCTTGACTTTTCAATTTTAAACATAGAGGTTAATCACGAAAATAGAACTGAATGCGCTATTAAGAATTATATAACAGAAATGTTCCCAATCGCCCCAAATGCATAATTCATAAAAAGTTTATAGGCTTCAACATCATCCCCCATTCCTCATTGACTTGGGTTGCCAAGTTCATCAATATTAATTGTTCCGGGCAAAATTTGACCTAAATGCACAAATTAATGCACAATAAGTTCATTTTCCAAGTATACATTTTCAGATTTTGCTACAATTATTCCTCAAGCGCACCCGTGCTTATAAAACGCGAGCGTTTCATATTGGTTTGCCGTTATTTATTGAGCAATATTAAAAATAAGATCAAATATGTTATAGGAGTAAAACGCCTCTTTCTCCTGCAGAAACTGTTTGGTTGTCTTCCCCGCTATGAGGAATGATAGGTAGTTATGGAAAATAACGATGAGTTTCACTTTGATCTAAATTGGATATAATTTGATCAGATATGGCAAACTGCACAGCGTAACCAATGCTTATATTGCTCGATATAAACCTAAACCACAATAATTTATGAGACAAATTGCAGCCCTGCTGGGCTTGTTATCGACCGCGATATTTCCGTTGGGGTCTTTGCAGGCAAATACCACCTCATTAACCGCCCATTACCGTCGAGCATTTAGCAGTAAAACCGTGAATTATCAGAGTTTACAGTCTGTTTTTGTGGTAATCGGAACTGTGCAAGATGCCAATGGGCAACCTGTGCAAGGTGTATCTGTCCGCGAAAAGAGTACGAATACTGAAACAATCACACAAGCCAATGGTTCCTACCGACTTGCTGTGAGTAGCGAAACGGCAACAGTGGTCTTTTCTTTCGTGGGCTATCAATCACAAGAAATTATGTTGTCGGGAAGCCCTACGGTAGACATTACGCTACAGGTAGACGATAGCGATATCGATGAAGTAGTTGTTATTGGTTATCAATCCATCCGCAGAAAAGATTTAACAGGGGCGGCATCTGTCGTAGAAACGCAAAATACCACGGCAAAGGTTGCGCGTTCTTTGCCAGAAGCGTTGCAAGGACAGGCTTCTGGATTGGTGGTGCGAAATTCTGGCGGCCCCGGCCAGGGAGCAGTGGTAAACATTCGTGGCTTAAGTACGCTTTATGGCAATGCTAGTCCGCTTTATGTTATTGACGGAATGCTATCTGACCCAAATGTCACCGTCAATCCCAATGATATTGAAAGCGTACAAGTGCTCAAAGATGCTTCTGCAGCGGCGATTTATGGTGCGCGTTCGGCCAATGGAGTTATCATCATAACCACCAAAAAAGGAAAATCAGGACCGATGGTCGTGAATGCTTCGGGGCGCTATAGCGTCTCTAGTTTGCCCAAAATGTTTGATATGATGAGTGGGCCAGAATACGTTGCGATGAATCGACAAGCGTATGAAAATGCTGGATATACGCAACAGAATGCAGTAGAGAATTACGATGGAACCGATGTAAATTGGGGCGATGAGTTGTTTCGTACTGGTGCGATTCAGGATTATAGCGTCTCGGTATCCGGCGGAGGGCCCACGTCCAAATATTTTATGTCTGGATCTTATTTTAAAGATGTGGGTACCATGATCGAACGCAAATTTGATCGCGCAGCATTGCGTATCAATACCGAAGGATCGAAAGGACGCGTACGTATTGGAGAAAATCTGATGGTATCTACTTCCTACGGTCGATCGCCATTTTCTGGCGGAGCATTCGGTGGCAATCCATTTTACGACGCCTTTAGCATGTTGCCGATTATACCTGTGCAAGATTTTTCATTCATCAGCGATGCCAATCCAGGCGGATGGGGAATCGGCTCGAACGATACGCGAACCTATTCTCGCAATCAAGTTGCCCAAGCCTACATTACGAATTCATCGTACAACTATGTGAAACTATTAGGTAATCTGTATGGGGAAGTAGATATCTTGGATTGGCTGCGGTACCGTGTAAACGCCGGTGTGGAAACTAGTTTTGATAAAAACACCGCGCTTCGTGGCAAAGGAATTTGGTACTGGAATCAAATTGATCCGCCTACGCGTATTGATGAAGATCGATCACAGTTCCTCAGCTATTTGTTCGAACACACACTCAACTTCAATAAAACGTTAGGTAAACATCAGATAAATGGCGTAGTGGGTTATACTCAGCAAACCATAGGTCGGGAATCAATCGGTGCAGGTAAAACCGATCTCTTAGCCGCTTCCGATCAGTACTTTACAACCATCAATTCGGCTTTAGGAGAGAGCATTTCTTCCGGTAGCCGAGGCCGAAATTTCATTGATTCTTGGTTGGGTCGTTTAAACTACACGTATGATGATCGCTATTTAGCCACTTTTAGTTTCCGATCTGATAAAGATTCTCGCTTTTCCAAGCCGTACCGCACAGGTTTCTTCCCATCAGGTGCATTTGCTTGGCGGCTTAGCAACGAGGATTTTTATGATGTAAGCTGGTTGCCCGAGTTGAAGTTGAGAGCGTCGTATGGTGTTTTGGGTGCAGCAAATCTTGGAAACTACCAGTATTTGGGGTTAATCAATCAAGCTCCGAGAGCCATCTTTGGTTCGGGCGAACAAAGCACACAAGTCGGTGCAACGCAGGTCAGTTTGGTAGACCCCAATTTGAGATGGGAGCAAAAGGCAACTTTAAATGTAGGATTTGATGCGGCCGTTTTCAATCCGCAGTTTAATGTGTCCTTCAACGCATTTCGCTCAGTGACTTCGGATGTACTCTTGTACTTGCCGCTACCAGGATACCTAGGCACGGTGGGCGGAGGCGGTATATTGACCAATATCGGCTCGATAGAAAATAAGGGTCTAGAATTGGAGCTTAACTATCGGCCCGTCAGCCAGCGGGAGAATGGATTTACGTGGGATATTTCTGGAAACTTCAGTGCGATCCGCAATAAAGTATTAAAGTTAGGAAATCTGGGAATTGATCCAACGACTGGATTGCCGCGCAATTACATACAGTCTGGCAATACACGGACGCAAGTTGGTCGTTCGATCGGTGAATATTATCTGATTATGACCGACGGACTTTTCCAGAATCAAGAAGAAATCGATGCGCATCGTGCACAGGCTGGTATTGCGCAGCCTGGCGATGTGCGCTATGTAAACTTATTAGATCGCGGTACGAACAATGACATCACGCCAGATGACCGTACGTATGCAGGTACGCCTTGGCCTATGTTTACGTCTGGCATACAATGGAATGCGTATTATAAGAATTTTACGCTAAACCTGCAGGTATATGGTGTATATGGCACAACATTGTACAATGATATGCGTCGCGACTTTGATGGCATGGGCTATTCTAATTACCGTCGTGGTATCATGCCGTGGACGGCGGAAAATCCAACGGATTTCCCACGTTTAGGCGTATCCTACACGAGCAATACACCGGGAGATCCTGCGGTTGATCAAGGTATTATCTCCAACGTACGCGGAGATAGTAATCGCTGGTTAGAAAACGGTTCTTATTTGAGATTAAGCAATGTACAAATAGGATATACTTTACCACAATATATGCTGAGACGCCTGCATATACCATCCATGCACGTCTATGTAAGTGGTCAGAATCTATTGACGATAACAAATTACAGCGGTCTTGATCCGGATGTGGTAGGAGCCAATGCCAACTTAGAACCCGGAGTCGATGTTGGTGGATGGCCGCCAAGCCGCATTATTTCTTTTGGCATATCTCTAGGACTTTAATCAATTAACCGGAAAAGAAAATTACTATGAAAAAAATATTAATATCCCTAATTACTCCGTTGATCTTGATTGGTTTGAGTTGTCAACGGGATTTTGATGAACCCAATCCTGATATGCTGACCACGGTATCCTTCTGGAAAGATCAGCAAGATGCTGTCAAAGGAATCAATGCAGTATATAGTTCCTTAAACAGAAGCGACTCTTATTACAATCGGGGTATGTTCTTCCTGTACTTACTACGTTCAGACGAAGGTTTTGGTTCCGGGGGAGATATTGGTCTAAATAACAATATGTCCTTTGCTTTTACCAGTAATAACACAAGTAACGGTACTTGGAACGCGATTTTTCACGCTAATTTTCGCGCCAATCAAGTGATCAGCTATGTGCCAGAAATTAGCATGGATGAGACACTGAAGAAGCGCATAATCGCGGAAGCAAAGTTTATCCGTGCACTGAATTATTTTAATTTGGCTGTTTTTTGGGGGCGACCACCTTTGGTATTAACTCCGTTGTCTCCGACAGATTATCCACCAAACGCAACACAGAACGAAGTATTTGCACAGATTGAAAAAGACCTGACGGAGGCCATTCCTGATCTGCCGATATCGTATAGTGGTGAAGAGCTAGGCCGTGTAACACGCGGTGGTGCCTACGGGTTATTAGCCAAAACCTATGTGCAACAAGGGAAATTTAACGAAGCAAAACTGGCGATGGATTGGCTCGTTACGGGGGAAGGTAGCTCGATTTACGGGTTGATGGACAACTATGCAGACAACTTCAAAAAAACCTCTGAAAACAATAGGGAGTCTATTTACGAAATTCAGTACAAGGAAAATCCGGCCGAGAATGGGGATGATGATACCAACCCGGGCATCAGTCTAAACACTGGATCTTCCGTGCCGAAGTTTTTAGCTCCTCCTAATCCAGGTCCAGGCTATGCAGATGGCGGCGCCAGAAGATGGATCGTTTCCCTGTTTGAACAAGAGCGTACCGCCGACGATCGTCGTGATCCACGTGCTGCGGCAAGCTTTCTCTATGATCAGACCGACGAACGCGGACCGGCATTTACGATGGTGTATGGGCAAACTTGGCAGGCAATCTACGGCGGAAACGATCAACGTGTATGGTTTCGCAAATTACTGAACGACCATTGGAAAAACGGTGAAAGCTTCAGCTCACCCAACAATTATCGCATGATTCGTTATGCCGACATTCTGTTGTTGTATGCAGAATGTTTGAATGAAATAGGGCAAACACAAAGTGCCTATCCGCATGTGGATCGTGTGCGCAGACGCGTTGGCCTGCGCCCCTTGAGTGTGGCGCGGCCAGCACTAGATCAAGCAAGCTTCCGAGAGCAAATACGGCAAGAGCGTACGCTGGAATTAGCGGGCGAAGGCTGGCGCTATTTCGACCTTGTGCGCTGGGGTGAATTGGCGAATAACCTGTCCGTTTTGCGACAACGCGACCCAGAATTTACCAACTTCGTGCAAGGAAAGCACGAATGGTATCCCATTCCTCAATCTGATATTGATAACAATCCAAACCTGACTCAAAACCCAGGTTATTAATTGATTATATGATGAAAAATATGCTATCTATTCTTCTTTGCGGCTTCGCCTGTATGGTCGGAAGCTGTGAACGAACAGTCGACATTCCATCCAGTAGCGTTGCGCCTACTATCCTTCTTACGGCAGATACAGTGGCGATTGCGAGTGGAAATTACGTCTTGCGTGCTGCTGGGCAAAGTGCCTATGGTGGGGCGCAACTGCGTCGTGTTGATTTTTATAAGGGCGAAGAAAAAATCGGGGAAAAGCGCATTGCACCTTTCAACTTTGATTATAAAGTGAATGAAGCGATCCCAGATCAAAGCCTAACTTTTCACGCCGTACTCATTGATGAAGCAGAAAATACGGTGAAGAGCAATATCGTAAACGCACGCGTGAAAGTACTACCTATTCGTATTGAAGCAGAGAATGCAACACTGCGCGGTGTAGCCCGTATTGCCAATGATCCCGAAACAAGAGAAACTTCCTCAAACCAAGCGAAGGTAGGTGCTATCGACAATGCAGCAAGCGGTATTGATGCGACTATTCAGGTATTGGCCGCAGGCGAGTATCGCATACGAATTGCTGCCGGAACCGGTTTCGACGGTACTTCACATAAGGTATATATTGATGATGACGAATCTACGGCACAGGTCTATTCGATCGCAAACCGAGGCTGGAATGTATGGCAAACCCACGATCTTGTGTTCTTGCTTGCTGCTGGTACACGTAAGATTAGCATCCGCCATAATACCTTGTACGGAGAGATTGATTACTTGGAATATGCCAAACTCTAAACTTACTACAATGAAAAACCTATTTTATGTTTTCTTTTTAATAATCTCTTTAAGCTGTGACAAACGCGGAGCCGGGCCATTTTTGGCCACACCCAAACCTCCCGAGGTTATGGGATCGGCCAAATTTCAAAACCCATTGCTTACGGCTGCACCGGATCCTTGGGTAGCACAGCGCGGTGATTTCTATTACTTTTTACAAACCTTGGGCAATCGAATCGAAATCCGGAAAACAGCTAAGATGAGTGAGTTGGCAGCTGCGCCGAGCCAAGTGGTATTTAACGCGCCATCTACAGGCATCAATAGCCGCGATGTATGGGCACCCGAACTCTTCTTTATACGCGGCAAATGGTATATCTATTATACAGCCAGCAATGGGCAAGATGTGAATCACCGGATGTTCGTGTTGGAAAATGCGAATGAAGATCCGACGACCAGTAATTGGGTAGATAAGGGACAGCTTATTACGCAACCTACCGACCAGTGGGCTATTGATGGTAGCATTTTTGAGCACGGTAACGAACTGTTTTTTATCTGGTCTGGCCGACCAGGTGCGCAACAAGGTAACCTAACGCAGAATATTTATATCTCTAAAATGTCAGATCCTTTTACCTTGATCGGCGAGACAAGTATGATCTCTACGCCAGAGTTGGATTGGGAGAAAAAAGGATTCAGTGTTAACGAAGGCCCAGAAATTCTTAAAAATCCCGCAGGCGATGTTTTTTTAATCTACAGTGCTAGCTATTGCGGCACAGACGATTATAGTTTGGGGATGCTGAAGCTCAACCAGAATGCTGATCCAATGAAAATAGCGTCTTGGTCGAAACACCCTAACCCCGTATTTACTAAAGCTCCAACAGCTTTTGGCGCGGGGCACAATGGCTTTTTTAAATCAAAAGATGGAACAGAAGATTGGATTATTTATCATGCCAATAGCGAATCGCATCCTAATAACGATGGCTGTGGCAATGTGCGTAGTACGCGCATGCAAAAGTTCACGTGGAATACGGATGGCACGCCCAATTTCGGCCAACCCGTAGCAGCAGGTGCTTCATTAGAAGTGCCAGCTGGCGAGTAATACGTATTGCATAGTATAAAACACAAAAAAGTCACAAACGAGTGGCTTTTTTGTGTTTTTGGGATTGTCTGTGTTTCTTTTATTTATATTGATTAAAGATGTAAATCGTGCCAACTGAGAGCAACAAAGCAAGTGTATAAAACTCGAAACCAACCGATTTACCCCCTTAATCCTTTTTCTTTTTATTTCGAGGGTTTGGCCCTGCCTTTTTTTCCATTTCCTTAACAGCTTTTTCTTTAAAATCTGTGTAAGCATCTGCTAGCTTTTGAAGCTCAGGATCTAGACCTTGCGCGAACTCTTCAGGTCTTTCAGGAGCAGGTGGATTTTTGTAAGATTCTTTCGGCTCTTTCAACGTAGTCAACACCGTTCCATCATTTGCTGGCGCGCTTCCCTGAAAGATTTTATCCATTTCAGATCCATCTAAACGAAAAGTGTATTGCTCTCTGTTGATCCCAGCATCGATAAGTTTTTTTACTTCGGGATATTGAGAGGAGTCAAACTTAGGAATCGGTAGTACTTTCGCCCAATCAACACCTAATGTTTCCAATGCTTTTGCAAAAGCCATCTCATGCGCTTCATCCCGTGCAATCAAAAAAGCAACAGTCGCACGCAATGTTTTGTTCGAAGACATCTGATAAATACGACATTTCTGTAATCGCCCAGTGGATTCTAATACTAAGTTGTCCATAAGATCCAATACCAGATTACCATGGTTGTGAACGTAAGATCCACTCCAAGGGTTACCGGCAGCATCGACTGGCAATGCACCTTGTGCACCATGAATGAAATGATGGGGATTTTGCTGAAATTTGGCCATGTCCATATCCGCACTTCCTCGCGCGCCGGGCACATCAAATTTTTTACCATGATACTCTGGAGCTCCATCTAACAATCGGGAAATCGTCTTGGTAATTAGCTCGACGTGACTTATCTCTTCAATACCTATTCCCTGAATCAAATCGAGGTAAGGAATGCCGTCACCACGAAAATTAAAGCTTTGAAATAGATATTGCATCATCGTGCGCATTTCCCCAAATTGGCCACCTAGACCTTCTTGTAATGCATTAGCAGCAGCTGGATCCGGTTGGTCATCAACTATCGGATTAATAAGATTTTGAACGTGATAAAACATAAGCTTATGTGTTAGTAAATATTAATTGTTCATATCGATACTTAAACAACACACCATTACCACAATAGTTATACTGATAAATACCTGAAAATCAAAAAAATATGTTTTAATTTTTCCGATAAATACGTTATGGGTGAAGTTTACTAGTTATGACGATTGACAATATACCCGAATACGAGCTTTATTAAACGGTAGGGATGATGATAAAAGCTGAATGAATCCCTAATTATTAGCCTGATGCTATATGAAGTAGTAGGACAGTTACAGTGGAATGAGCTGAAGAGTCATACAGACCATTATCAGACGGATAAAGATGATTCATAAACCAGAAGGTTACATAAGTTTAGAAATTAAAGTCTATTCCAAAGCTAATGTATCGAGGGAAGAGTCTGTATTCGGTGGTGTAATGCGAGATGTCTGTGAGCATAACATTTCTGAAAGAGCGTGTATTAAAGATGTTTTTAGCCGTTATGTTAAACCGGATTTTGTATTTTTCAAGTTCATAAAACACGGAAAAATCCGAAAAATAATAAGTCTGTGCATTTTGTTGAGGTAATTCTCCAAAACGATATGATTCGTTCTTGAGGCTGAACTGGATATCGCTGCCCAAGTTTAAAAAGAGATTCAGAAAAGCTTGATGATTTGTCAAGGTATTTAAAGTGCCTGCTGTGCGGTAGTTGTTGCTTTGAAGACGGTATCCTGTATAGATATTGAAGTTGGATTTCCAAGAACTTCGGAATGACAGTCCGTAGTGGTATGTGTTGCTGCGGATTTGCTGGCGTCCCAATCCGGTAACGAGAGTTTCGTAATCTAGCTTGTTGACGCCTACATCCAAGCGCATATTTCCATGCAAGGATTTCAAGTAATAATTCAGCTCTGCTTGGTATCGAGTAAGCGTTTTATTTTCGAGCAAGTGTTGTTGGACGAGGTTAAAATTGGGATTGAGGTCGCTTTCTATTCCAATATAGTCAAACAAAATCTGATGCCCTATATGCAAGTTAGCAAAAAAGCGATCGCTCATATTCCCATAGGTGTATAGGAGTGTTCCGCCCGAGCTATTTAAGTTCACGAAGTTATCCATCCCTTTTACAAAGTTGCGCACACCGGTGGTATAGTAGTTGGGTATCATTTCTGTCAGTGTTGCATTCTGCTGTTGAAAAAACAAATCAGATTCTAGCCGTCCCTTTCGATGTATAGCCCATTTGGCCGATAGGCCGGGTGAGAATTGTAGGTTGTTTTTACGGTTTTGCTCCTCAAAGTTAAGCAGACTACTTTGCACCACGCCCGCTTGCAAGCGAGGAGTAACTTCCCAGTTGTGGTGTTTTACCGTATACTTAGCAATAAGGTAAGTCTGAAACAAGCGGAGGGTCATTTCATTGGCAAATTCTGGTGGGAATAGGATCGTTTTCTGCTCCGCTTCTGGGCTAGGTAATAGTCGTAATTGGCTGTTGAACTGCTGCTGTTGATAAGTTGAGCTTAATCCGATTTCGAAAAAGTTTCCCTTTTTTTGTCTGCTTAGATAATGTGTAGTAGCCCCAAGGTAGAGCAGGTTGTTAGCGATCTGCTGTTGCACCTCGCTGATCGAGTTGGAGCCGAAGAGGTATTCGTAATAATATTGATTGATGCTGTAATCAACAGGCGATTGCTGGTTGATAAAGCGCACAGAGCTCACTAGTGCTTCTCGCTCCGAGCGTTTGTAACTGTAGGTGAGGTTGTGGTTCGTGAGATAGCCTTTGTTTCTGGTACTTTCTAAACTGGGTATATTGTTAAAAATAAGCATGCCCAGCTCGTTGTTGTTCAGTGAGCCCAGCGTACCGGTATAGTTAAGTAAGGCAACAGTGCTAGGTTCGTACTGCACTTCCAATTTAGTGAAATAATTATCGATTTTGCGGGTAAATTCATAGTTCTCGGTGGTGGTAAATTGAATATCTTCGAGGTTGTACTCCTGCACTGTATTGTGATAAAAGGATTTTTTTGTGGGGTTTACGAAGCCCAGCCATTTGATCTTGAATGCAGATGTAGGGTTTAAAATGGTATTTAATGATAGAAGCTTGTCGTCATTAAAATTCGTTCGCCGATAATCGAAGTTAGGCAGGTTGGGCGTATTATCTATCAAGGTGGGCGTGCCTACATTCACACCAATTTGCCCAGGTTCGTTGGCCGAACCGGAGTGAATAAGGTGGTTGATGCTGCTTACCGCATCGTAGCCGTTGTTGTTGGCGCTTGCCAACAGGTAATATTTGTTGCGCTTGCCAAAATTCATGAGGTTTGCGCTCGTCTGGTAGTATTTCGGACCAACGGGCGCTCCCTGCAGCTCTAGTGATCCTAGCCACTGGTTTTTGCTGTCGTCTTTCAGTTGTAGGTTAAGTGCTACCTTGTCCGAGTTTTCAATACCTTTTAGCTGTTTGTTGTTGGAATAACGCTGCAGCACCTGAATTTTTTTCAACGGCTGCACGCTCATATTTTGCGTCAACAGGCGGTAGCCTTTCTCAAAGAAATCGTCGCCTTCTATCATGACCTTTTCCACCTCTTTGTTGCCAATCTTGATACTTCCATCGGTGCCTACGTTAATCCCTGGAATTTTGCGCAGCAAATCCTCTACGTTGCGCTCATCACCCTGTAAAAAAGAGTTTACGTCCAATTCGATGGTATCGCGGCCATTTCGGTAAGGCTGTTTGGCGTGTACGATTACCTCTTGTATTTGTTGCATACCGCCAGGTTGCATTTGCGCGTCAATAAGGGTATCGGCTTGTGTTGGACTAATCCTCAAGCTGATCGGTTCGAGTCCAAGCGCCCTGAACTGTAGTATCAATTTTTCGTTCTGAGCGTGCTGCAAACGGTAATTTCCCTGCTCATCGCTAAAGGTATAGGACAGCATTTGGGAGTCTACCTCCAGGCGCAAATCGACGCGTACGCCGGGCAAAGCTTCACCTTGGAGGCTTACTTGGCCATGTATAGCGACTTGCGCCTGTGTTAGCAAGGGGAGCAAGCACAGCCCGAGCCATCCTAAAACACGGTTAATTTTTCTCCCATTCATATACCTGCTCTACGCTGCCGCGAATCTTTTTGCGTTCAACGGTTACGCCTTCAACCAGTGGCATTTTACTCATCATCATGCGCATTTGTTCTTCGGTTTCTAGATCTGCTTTTTTGATGTAGTTCTCTAGGCTGAGTTTGGGTAGGGAATTTATGTATTCCTTGTTAACTGGTATGTCCCCTGTAAAGGGATATGCGATTTCTTTAAGCAGCCAATAGTGCGGGTTGGCTCCTTCGTTGTACAGCATGACGATAAGGCCGGGAAGACCACCAAATTTGTAGGGCCCAGCAGGCAATGGAATATCGTTGGTATAGTAGGCCACAAGCGTAGTGCCACGATACGCGGCAGTTGCCTTATGGCATATATGTTTGCCCAAGGTATCTACATCGCTGTAGTTGGTGTTCCACACCAGAGGCGGAAAATCGTCGCTAACCAAGTAATTACGACTATCAAGAGAGTTGGTTTCCAGTAGTTGGGGCGAATTAGTGTTCTGGATGATGATCTTTCTGTATGTTTTGCCCATATCGATCATAACCGACATACTTCCGCTCAACTCCCCATCATCATCTTCGTTGCCGGAATTGGCCTTGGCCTGTGGTATTGAATCGCGAACGGAAGTTTTTACGGCCTCCTGAAAATAAATCTCTTCGCGATAGGTAGCCATGGGCGACGGTATGTATTCGTACACAGCCCTTAGCTTTTGTCCGTAGGAAACCGTTGTGGCCAGCGACACTAGAAAAAATAAAAAGTATTTGTTCATGATGGTTGGGTTTGAAAAAGCGAGGCTAGGCCTCGCTTAAATTTTTGCATTCTAATTCGAATGAGATACAATTCTGATACTAGATCCCTAAGCTACCATCGGCAAGCATGTGTCTGTACATCATGGCTGCAGTTCCGAAAAATCCTGAGCAGGAGTTTTCTACATAGGTTGACGAAGTGAAGGTGTCAATCACTTGGCCGTTACCATTGTAAACAGTCAATGTGTAAACACATTTTTTTCTAAACATCCCGTTGTTTTCTTCGAAGGATTCGGAAACTTCAACTTCGCTTTTGTTTTCGGCTGGTTTTTCAGTTACTGCTTTTGCATCTGCATTTTCTGTTGAAGCATTTGCGTCCGTGCCGGCAAATGCCGCTGTTGATAGCATTGTTACGGCCATCAAGCCCATAAATAATTTTTTCATTTCTTTGATTATTTTGTTAAACCATCCATGCCTTCGCGGCATGTTTTAATTATGTTGTACTAAAAATAGGACGAGGAAATGGAATTATTCAGTTCGTTTAATATTCGTAAGCAGCTGTTTATTATTCGCAATTGCTAACTGGAGTTTTTCCATTTTTAATTGCTCTGGGCAAATAGAAATATGGCAAGCAGCACATTACAAAGGGAGTTTCCCAATATCACTTTTTACTTTAATGTATTTTTTTTGGAGAGGAGATCAGTCAAAAGACGTTAATTCGTGGTGTAGCAGTAATTGTGAACTTAAGAATGATTTGATAAGAAGGGCACGTCACTATTTAATATATTAGCCACATCTACGTTTAACATTAATATAGGATTTCCTTTGATTCTGTAATCAAATAATGATATAAGCAATAAGCCATTAATTCGAGCATGGGTGATAGATTAATTAAATAGAGAAGAGTGCTATAACTTGTCTCACAAAACGAACAAATAATTTGTAGAATATATAAAATGCATTGCAGCCATACCAGTTTTGAACTTGATTGGTGAGAACTTAAACCAGTAATATTTAAAGAATACTTCCCATTCTCAAAACTACTCATTGATAAAGCGTCGAATAAATAATGAAAGCGTAAGACCTGCGAGTATGGAAGGAAGCCGAGAACTATTTACGCGATTTACTATATTATACGCATATAATTAGAAAGATAGTGTTATGGCCTAATTATTTGTATATTAGCATACTAACTAAACTAACCATGAGACAGTCAATCTGCATTATTACTGTATTAATACTTTTTGGAAGTTGTTCGAAGAAAGCGGAAATAATAAGGGAAAACCACGAACTTTTCGGGCGTTGGCAACATTTGACCCAACAAATGACTGTAATAGATTCAAATACAAAAGATACAATAACACCTACATATCTTGTTGTTGACTTTACAGAAAAACCTTTTAGTCAATATGTGACACTAAAAGCGAGTGGCGAAGGCTATAACTCGAAAGATAATGTTCCATTCAACCATTTCAAATTTAGCTATGACGATGTTAATATTAAATTTAGCTTACTTTCTCAGGAGCTACTAGTGGATGCGTCACTAACACCAAGCGGAATGTATACGATCCAAAATGACACATTATCTATAACAACTACTATCGTCAAACCTGCGAATACCAAAGACACAGCTAGTTCGACATTGTTGATCAATGCTTCATTGAAGAAGATCGACTAACTACTAATCTGTCTCACAAAACGAAGCTTACGGTGAACTAGTAAAAACGCAGTGGACACTTTTATATTTTGTAAGTTACTACTTATCTTCTTTTCTATATTTTAGAGATTAGAATAAGACCAGTAGACCAATTCATAATAGTAATTTGCAAATTTGAATATTTTTGCAGCTCTGACATTAAATTGTCAACATTTTCTTGATAGCAGCTCACCTATTCATTAGTGTTGAACTTCAAATGCTCAGAAATATCATGGAAATATTTCGGACTCCAAATGTCCAAACGCTCATAATCCCTAATAAAGCGTTTAATATCATTTCTAACATACTTCATGTTTACGGTATCTATCTTCTTCCTTAGTAGCTTTCTGAACTCGTTTTCACTAATTACATCACCATCCCAATCACCGCTGTCTTTGGCTCTAAAAGAGAAATGTTTAAGATTTAATTCAATACCTTTTTTTATATACCACTCCATGTCATACCAATCTCTTCCTTTTACATTCATCCCCCACTTACGGAAAAGAAGTGCGTGCATTTTACCAGCAAATAAATCTGGTAGCGTAAAACATTTAACATAGAATGAAAATGGCCGTAGTAGTAGCTTTTCTTCAGTTTCAAAACCTAAAGGGGGTTCTGTATCTACTTCGATTTTTATCTTGATATTTGCGATCTGGTTTATACCTTGCTGAGGAATGATGCCTTCCAACACCAATTCTTTCCAAAGGGTTTCAGACTTTAAGAATGCGGAATCTATATTGGTTTTGACAACTTTTTTCTTTTCCCTGATAGATACTTTCATGCCTAATGAATCAAATTCGCTTACAATCGCATTCTGGTATTTTCCTAAATCAAATTCTGGCTGACTGTTCAGTAGGGAAAAATCTAAGTCTTCCGAAAATCTATCTAATCCATAAAATATCCGTAAAGCAGTTCCACCATAAAATGCTGCTTTTTCAAAGAAACCTGAGCGGTACAAAGCCGCGAGGGCAATCTCTTGCATAATTTCCCTCAATGCATCTTTCGCTTCTTGTTCATTTTTAGGTTCATACTTGTCTATCCACTCCTTAATCATAATTGTTCAATCATTTTTGTGACCATCAATAAGCTGTCTTTTTTTGGCGCAATGTAGAGCCATTCACGTATCATTTGCGTATCCAAATCCTTTAATGTCGATTCCTCCATTCGCATATCATCAACAAGGTATTCTAGGGCAGTACGCATACTTCGCAAAGTCAGTCCAGATGTACTGATAATCTTGTCACATAGTGCCTTTTCTGGTGATGCCACAATGGCATTATGTTTTGACGATAATTGTAGCATATTTAATCCGAAAGAATAATAAGGTAGAGGCAGTGAAGTATATGTAAATAACCCCATTACTGTTTTGAAAGTACGAGGTGCTTTTGTTGTCATGGAGGATATCTCATAAACTCGCTCTGGTATCATTCCATGAAAAGAAAGCGCAGTTTCCAGTGAGATGTAACTTGGTCCCAGTAGATGGTTAGCTAATAGCAGCGTATCAGGTTTTTTTTCTGTCGCCGCAGGTCCAGCGATATACAATCCTTTTTTTATAGATTCCAAAAATCCCTGTGCTATTAATTCTGATATTTTGTCGTTAGGGCGCTTGTAACCTTTTAGCCACGATATCAATAGTTGATGTGGTAAAGGCATATCAGCATGGTTACCTATGAGCCTAATGATTTCCATATGTAAATGTAATAAAATAACAAGATAATCGGAAAAAATCCGTTTATCTTGCGCTGTAGATACATTGGCGCGCGATTTAATGCATTTTATAGTTATAGTATAGTATTTGTGTATGTTCAAGTTACACAAAAAATAAGCTACGGGGGAAGGTATTGTACATTATACTTTCAGAGATTGCGAATATATTACCGCTCATCGCCTAATATAGTAGTAAGATATTTGAAGAGCTTTTCAAGATCCTTATATGACGTACTTACAGTAGCCTACCTTACCTTGGAAAGTTCTATAAGTCTAGCCTCATTCAAAAAAATCACAAAATATGTTACAAATAGGTTACAAGGCGGAATTCTATAAATTTAAAATTAACAGATAAATTACCTTTGTAAGTTAAGGGTGAAGATTTTTGGTCCTATGAATAGAAGCAACCATAAGACTTAAAATCTTTTGGTTTGTCAAGAAGTCAATGCCTGATTCTGTAATTTTAAATAATTCAGTTTGTGGAAGGAAATTATTAGGTTCAAAAATTTTGCGCATACCTAAATGTTAGATTTTAGTGTGGTGAGATAAAAGACAGGAACATCGCTATATTATTAATTTTTCCCGACAGCACTAATATTGTTAATTTAATTTGGTGTGATTAAGGAAATTATATATGTTTGTCTCTAACAAATCAAACAATATTATTAACCTTCGCGCTTTGAAGACAAAGCCAAATATCTAATTAGTTGTGTGTCGTGCTGTCTGGGCTTGTCATCCGAAACATCTTTTTGCCTACCGAATGCATTTAGAGTCGGTGAAGTATGTCCGATTATTTGGTCTTTTCTTTTTTATCGTGAGAATTTTGAAAGTATCTCATGAAATTTTTTTTTCTGTTTTTAGTGCTGACCTTGTGGTCTTTTTTTGTGATGGGGCAGTCCGATCACCTTCTTATTAGAGATCATCGAAATGATCCTACGTTACCAAGCACGTATAACCAAGCTATAATATCCTCGTTAAAATTTTCCCAAGTAATGGGGATCGACTACCCAGGTATGTACACAACTATTATGGGGCTACGTGCTTGGGTAGATGACTCAGGAGGGCCTGCGCATGAACTAGCCTTCACGGAACGCACGGGAATTTTATATCGCACTGGTACTCACGCAAACGGATGGGGCAATTGGAGAAGAATGCTGGGAGAAGATGATCTGGGTAATGTAAATATCGGATTTAAGCCACTAGAGAATAGTGAAGGTTGGGGTAAAGTATTGCAGATTGCAGGTGATTTTCATGTGAAGAATATTCTGTTAACTAGCCAAGTACATACTGGCCAGTGGGCGCACGATTATGGACATTATGGAGCGCTTGCAGGAGGAATAGCAGGTACTTACAGTAATCACGCTTACAGTATTATGACGAATAAAGTAGCTAAAATGGTTGTTTTACCGGATGGAAATGTGGGTGTCGGAACAAACTCGCCAGCCGAGAAGCTATCGGTAAACGGCAAGATTCGCGCACATGAAATAAAAGTAGAAGTTACGGGATGGCCAGATTATGTATTTGAGCCTAACTACCGATTGCAATCATTGCAGCATTTGAAACAATACATTAAAAATCATGGTCATCTACCAGAAATCCCCAAAGCCGATGTTATTGAAGCAGACGGGTTATCTCTCGGAGAGATGAACAAACTGCTTTTGAAGAAGGTCGAGGAACTATCTCTTCATCTGATCGAAAAAGACGAGCAGGTGCAATCGCTGGAAAGCCGCTTGCAGGTTATTGAACAATACTTATCCACCATTAAACCATAATTGTTATGCTCCGTGTACTCCTATTTTTAATTCTACTAATACAAACAATTCACTTCGGGCTATTTGCGCAGCAGACCAACACTTTCCCGCAGTCGGGCTCGGTGGGTATCGGTACTACCGCGCCTAGAGCACTCCTAGATATAGCAACATATATACCGGATGGACAGTTAGGAGCTGTTCTTGGAAGATTACCGGAAGGCGACGCCACTTTCGAAGGCACATTCCTAGGTGTGCGAGGTTTCACTACGCGGTTTAATAACCAATACAATGCAAAGAGCTTTTCATTAGAACACTCCTTTTATGGAAAGGTAAATAGTTCCATCAATTTTATTCGAGGTGGGAGCTATACAGGTGGCTTGATAACCTTTAGTACGAATGACAACACAGAGCAAATGCGTTTAGATGAGAAAGGTAATCTCATGTTAGGAATTCCTCACTGGGAATCGCGTGCCAGAGCCGTGTTGGATATTGCAAAAGATATCTCTAATGGTCAATTAGGTGCAGTATTAGGTAGATTGCCTGAGGGGGATGGTATATTGGATGGTACTTATTTAGGTGTGCGTGGCTTCACCACCCAGTTCAATAACCAGTACAATGGTAAAAGTTTTTCACTGGAGCATAGTTTTTATGGAGAGATAAATAGTTCCATCAACTTTATGCGTGGCGGCAATAAAAATGACGGGTTTATAACCTTTAATACACGTGGTAATGTAGAGCAAATGCGCTTGGATGAAAACGGAAACCTGATGTTGGGCACAATATCTCATAGGGGACACCGACTCGCGGTTGATGGTAGCATTCGGGCTACAGAAATAAAAATAGAAGCAACCAGTTGGCCAGATTATGTTTTTAAGAAAGATTACTCCTTACCAACATTAGAAGAAACAGCGCAATTTATAGCAGAAAACGGTCACCTTCCCGAAATACCCAAAGCGGCGGATGTGGAAGAGGATGGTGTTTCTCTTGGAGAGATGAATAAGCTACTGTTGAAAAAGATTGAGGAGCTGACTTTGCACTTGATTGAGCAGCAGAAAGAGAATCGAGACCACAAAAAGCGGATCATGAATCTCGAAAAGCATTTGTTTTAGTATAATAGAAATTTTGATGAGAACTTATTTATTGTTTACCTTTCTGCTCGTGTTTGGGCAAGTGTGTTTCGCTCAGCAGCCTACATATATCCCACCTACGCCCCAGGCGGCGACCTTTTTAAAGTATCGGGATTATCCCGTGGATCTCAGCACCGGACTAGTCGATATTTCGATTCCCCTAATGAACTTAAAACTGAAATCATATGATCTTCCGATCGCAGCGCAGTTTCATGCTTCCGGCCACAAGGTAGATATGAGCTATTCAGAGTTAGGTAATAATTGGAGAATTGCTGGCTACGGTATGATCACAAGGGAGGTTCGCGGGCTTTCCGATGAATACTATTATTTCGATAATCAGTTGTCGATCTCTAAAGAGAACTATTATGAGCTGCAGTATTCTGAAACGGATATGTCAACTAGAGAGGAGAAATGGCGAAGGAGATCTTCCCTAGATGGATCAAATGGTTTCCCGAAACAGGATTCGGAGTATGATATATATACCATTTCCTTTAATGGAATATCATCTTCCTTTACGTTTGTTGAGCCCGGAAAAGCAGTGTTCCTAGATTATTTTCCATACAAGATTCAAAAACAGGCTAATGATCGATTTTTATTGACAGATGAAAAGGGGATAGAATATATCTTCGGCAACGTTGTTGAAAATGGGAATACCTATGGTGCTACCATCACCAGTAACAATAGTCAGCAGGTTGGTAATCTGAACTGGTATATAGCCAAGGTCAGTACACCAGATAAGGACGTTATCAGGTTTAGGTATAACACTGTTACTAGCGACGGTTTTTATCTGGGAGGCAATCCATTGTATGGAGCTAGGGCAACATTGGGCGACTACGCTACTAGATATAGCCATAGTTATGTGGATTATATGGCAAAGCACAGTGGAGCTCTACAGTTCAGTATCCAGAGTACTCATTCAAACGAGCAGCAGAAAATAGCATGTCTAACGTCAATTGAATCTTCTATTGGTAAGATTTCATTTGTCTATAATGCGAACCGATATTCCTTGAATGAAATGATAATGACCAATAATAGTGGTGTGCAATTACAAAAGATTGGGTTCGAATACCAGAGTATCGTCGCTTCAAATTTAACCATTCCAAACAACCAAGGACAAACTGTTAAGGCAATACGGATCATGGATCCGATCAATGGCCAAACGATCCAGAGGTATGGCGTGGAATATTATCCTCAACAGATTGTCGCGGCGAACGTGTCAGAGTATGGCTACGGTAGGGACTACTGGGGATATGCCAATACGAACAAAAATTTTAATATAATTCCTGTCGATCAGGTTATTCGACGTACTGGAGAAGGGGGGACTGGAGCGGTATATCCAGTTGGAAACAGCAATCTGACCATCGGCAACTCTTCTCGAAGAAACCCCGACTATGGCTCTAAATTGATAGGTGCGTTGAAAAAGATTACCTATCCAACTGGAGGTTCTGTTGAATTTACCTACGAGGCAAACCTGTATCGCGCATGGCAGGGCAATCCAATTGCCGAACAGGGGCCTGGCTTGAGGATTTCACAGATTAAGCAGTCCGACGGTTCGACTTCAATCATTAAGCATTACAAATATGGCGTTAATGAAGATGGAACAGGTATCCTATTTCGAAAGCCAGTAGCTACCGATTTCCAGTTCACGCAGTTTGTTACAGATATCCCTGAGGTGAACGGAGTGATGACAACTGCCTCGGGATTTGTTCTTGATAATGCGTTTAGATACCGTTACAGGGAATTTTATTCCGATCCTATTGGGCATATCCGACCGGCATATAATATCCCAGTCTATTATTCGAACGTCACCGAATACCAAACGGATTCAAATGGGAATAATTTAGGAAAGACCAATTATACCTTTTCAACGCCTTATCTTGAAGTAGATTATAAGGATTTCAATGAAAGTGGGACCGGAGAGAGCTTTAGGCTAAGCAAATTTGTTCCGCATTATTACTCCAAATCGCGACCATCTTCGACCACAATATACGAATTTGCGAATAACCTATACAAACCCGTTAAACTAACAGGTTACCGCTATAGTAAGAAAAAAGAACTTAAGCTCCCTCAGGCAACGTACCATCGATGGCATCGTGTACTTAGTGAGCGTAGCTCTGGCGGTGAGAATTACGAAGAGAAATTTGTAGAGACAAAATATCCAAACAGCATGTATAACCACAGTAATCTTTTGTTTCCATGGAGTGTTATTGGTACGCGGTATTACGAACTAACGGCTGCTTTGGAGACCTTGGACGAAGTTTTTGAAACAGATTATACCACTACCGTACCAATCACCAGAAAAACATTGAATTTTTATGAAAGCGGGTATACAAATAGTCCTTCAATGGCGAAGGTGAGTGATAGTCGTGAGGGGGAGGTCGTTACAAAATACTTTTATCCTGATGATGTTGCGACTGTTTCTTCACTTACTGGGGGTAACCTGAACACAGCGGAAATGCAGGGGGTAGAGGCTATGAAGAAATCTAATAGACACTTTCCGTCTGTTCCTGTACAGATAGAAAAATATTCAAAGGATGGTCAATTGACTGAGGTTGATCGATCGAATTTTAGGCTCGAGGCAGGCGCTCCGCTGTTGTCTAGCAAACACAAGAGATACGGTGGATCTGGAAGCCTGTTCAAGGATTATGAAATACTGCGCTATGATTCCTATGCAAACCCTACTGAGTTGCGATCAAGGGATAATTCACCAACCGTCTACCTCTGGGGTTATGGAGGGCAGTATCCTATAGCGAAGATCCAGAACGCTAGCTATGCAGAGGTTTTGGGAATACTAGGTCAAGCGGCTATTACGAACATAGAAGCGCTAAATGTTTCAGAATCGACGATCAATACGCATATCCAGACTTTACGTACTTCCCTGAAAAAAGCGCAGGTAACGACCTACACCTATAGCCCGCTCACCGGTATGAAGAGTATGACGGATCCACGTGGACAGACGGAGCATTATGAGTACGACGGATTCCAGCGATTGAAAGAAGTTTTAGACTTTGACCGCAATGTATTAACCGATTATCAGTACCATTACAAACCGTAAGCCTAACACACGATGAAAAGACTACTATGTTTACTTTCCGCTGGCTTACTGTCAAGTCAGTTATCTTGGGCTCAGGTTAATAATCTAGAGCTGAGTACCTACAGCAATCAGTTGGAGATCCGAGCCACCGGCAGCATTACGCTCAAGCCCGGATTTCATCTTATCCCGCCAGCAGGTCAAACCGTTTTGATTGCGGTGCAGCGTTTTCCTAATGTATCAGGATTACCTTCGGCCAATCAGAATTATATACTAACGCGCAGTTTCCGCACACCGGTGCAGCGAGATCAGCTCGGTCAAGTCCGTACTATCGATAAAGAGAACCGAACCATTCAATACTTTGACGGATTGGGGCGTCCCTCGCAGACGGTACAACAGCAGGCCAGTCCTGGGTTTCGGGACATCGTACAATATATGGAATATGATGGCTTTGGCCGTCAAAGCCACCAATACCTACCATATGCTGATGCAGGCACCAGCTACGGCAGCTACCGTTCCACCGCTAAAGCCAACCAGCTCGCCTACTATGGCAGCAGCAGTTTGGATGTCCACGTAAAGAAAACCACCGCACCCTATGCCGTTACCGTTTTTGAGAACAGTCCGCTCAACCGTGTACTGGAGCAAGGCGCACCCGGCGCCGCTTGGCAACCAGCAGCCACCCGAAGCACCAGCGGTCGCACTGTGGTTAGCGAATACGGCACCAATGTCGTAAGCACTACCGAATCCGTGAAGCTGTGGCAGATCAATACCAATAACAACGGCGCTACCGTCGTGAGCAATTATGTCGCCGGCCGCTTGTATAAAACCGTGCTCAAAGACGAGAACTGGCTTAGCGGTAAGACTGGTACCGTCGAAGAATACAAAGACTTCGAAGACCGCGTTGTACTCAAGCGCATCTGGGAATCCGAGACCAAAAAACTAGATACCTACTACGTGTACGACGATCTGGGCAATCTACGCTACGTGGTACCCCCCGCCTACACGGCTACTAGTATCGCCGAATCAGTTAGTGGCGATTTTCATGAGCTGGTTTATGCTTATCGTTATGATGTACGTCGGCGTTTGACGGAGAAGAAGATACCAGGCAAGGGCTGGGAATGGATCGTATACAATAAGAATGACCAAGCTGTATTGACCCAAGACGCGGTGCAACGCGGCAAGACCACTAAAGAATGGACGTATACCAAATACGATGCCTTTGGCCGAGTTACCTCGACAGGCATCTATACCAACACGGCGACTAATAGCAATACACAGGAGCAGATGGCCAACTTCGTCAATACGCATACCGGTCCACTCTGGGAAGAGCGTAATGGAGCAGCGACTTATCCGGCCACTACATTCCCAACAGTAGGAGTAGGCATCGTCATCAAGCCACAGCTAGTGAACTACTATGATGACTATGAGTTTGCTGGAGCATCCACCCTTGCGATACAAGGGCAGACGCGTAACGATAATGTCCACACCCTGCTAACCGGTAGTTTGGTATACCGGGATGATGGCACCCAAGGGCTACTTACCGTGAACTATTACGACAGCCGAGCCAGACTTGTGCAGTCGGTTTCTGAAAACCATCTCAAAGGCACCGATCGGATCACTAATGAATATACCTTTACCGGCGAGCTAACAAAAAGCGCCCGTATACACAGCGCCAAAGGCGCTAGCACCACGATCGTGCACAAGAACGAGTATGATCAGGTGCGTCGTTTGCTTACCACCAAACACAAAATCGGTAATCAAGACACCGTCGTACTAGCCAGCAATGCCTATAATGAGATCGGACAGTTGAAGAAAAAATCAATCGGTGGAGACAAGAGCGATGCTAACTTCCATACCTCGGTAGACTATGCCTACAACGAGCGTAGCTGGATGGACAAAGCCAGCTCTGTCCATTTCAGTTACGATCTAGACTACAATGTAAATAACGCCAATGCCACCCTGACGGGAGCACAATACAATGGCAACATAGCCCAGCAGCTTTGGGGACATGGCGCTACGACCAACAGCACCTTTGTCTACCAGTACGATGCGCTGAACCGACTGCGGAATGCCAGCAGTTCAGGAGCAAGCATCATGGTCGAATTTCTCGAATATGACGATATGGGCAATATCACCAGCTTGGCCAGAAACAATGGCGTCACCACCGCTACTACAAGTACTAGCTACACCTACAACAATGGTAATAAGAGTAACCGATTAGCCAGCCTGAGCGGCGCGATTACTGGCAGCTACACCTATGATGTGAACGGTAATGCGACCAAAGACCGCACAGGAATGACCATTGGCTACAACCACCTGAATCTTCCAGATACGGTATACAACAGTGGCGGTAGCGTGCGGATCGGTTACCTATACGATGCCTTAGGCACAAAGCTACGCAAATACTCCACACAGGGCGGCGTCCGAGACTACGTAGGCGGCATCGAATATGGTGCTACAGCTATCGAGCTGATCCATACCGGCGAAGGCGTAGCCTATCGCAATAGCAATGGTAGCTACACCTACCGCTACAACCTGACAGACCATCTGGGCAATGTACGCTCCACGGTGTACCGCAACCCATCAAATAATGCGGTGGAAGTACTACAGAAAGATGATTATTATGCCTTCGGTAAACAACGAGTTGTAGCAGCCGGAACAAATAAGTATCTTTATAATGGTAAGGAGAAGCAGGATGACTTTGGAGGTCAGTATGATTACGGGGCTAGGTTCTATGATGCTGACATCGGAAGATGGAATGTGGTGGATCCATTGGCAGAGAAGTATCTAAACTTGTCTCCTTATAGCTATGTAGCGAATGATCCTATCAATTTAAAAGATCCCGACGGACAACGTATAATTCTTACAGCATATGATAATGAAAAGGAAAAATATGTAGAACTCGAATATAGAAAAGGTGATTTTTATAACGGAAAGACACGTTTAGACATATCAAAGATTGGGGATCGATATGGGGTAGGTGTTCATTTGGTACATTCCACATTTAAAATGATAGAGAATAGTGGAAGCAAATATTTGACTAACCAATTAAGTACGCTGGTTGATAGTGACAATATTCATAATATTAAAGATTATTATGGTAGGAGTGAAGTTGAAACATTTTATGTGAAAGAAGATGGGATGTTTGGCAGCGAATACAAAAAGGGTGAGAGATTAGGATCTGTACTTTATATGGATTTTTCTCCAAAAAGCTGGAATCCAGGTAGAAAAGACTATGTGGAGACACCTCAGACAATAATCACTCATGAACTGAGGCATATGTATGATTACGAAATCGGGAACATGATGGATAATACCAAAAAGTCAAATGTAAATAATCCGTCAGAGATGCGTGCGGTACATAGTGAAAACGTCTTTAGAAGAATATATGGTATCCCAGATAGAAAGACGTATGATGGTAAATCTTTTTTAAGGGAAGACCTAGATAACCCGCCAAATAATAAAAGCGAAAAAAAATGAGATCTATTATTGTATTATTCTTTATGACAATCTTCTTAATAGGATGCAAAGATACTGACCGTGAGATCCGTTATGGAAAAGTACAACAATCTGTATTGGATTTATTCAGTAATAAAAAAAGGGATTATAATCATGATTTTTATGGAGGTGAGCAGATCTATATACTACTTGATGATAATATGTTGGGATGTATAAATCTTAGACGATTAATAAAATACTTCGAAATGAATGATAAATATGCGTCATTATCTATTGACCGATTTATGTCAAAAGCAATAAAGAAAGATATTATTTTTGACAAAGTCGATATTAGAGAAATGTGTGATACCACTTTTTTTTTGAACGAGCATATTTGGAAAGAATATCAAGAGATTGGTTTCCTTTCTTTCAAAGAAAAATACTCGTATGGGAGTAATCCTTTAAAATATAAGATGAGTAATGATGATATATTCCCAGCGAGTGTATTGTATGTTTTTTTTATTAATGGTTACTACCGAGTAGATACCGGGTATGTAGATGAGAATTTTTTATTCTCAGTGACACGGCCTAAACTTGAATTAACTGAACAATAGTATTACAATTACCGGGCTAGGAGCTATCATGCAGAGATTGGAAGATGGAATGTGGTGGATCCGTTGGCGGAAAAATACTATTCAATCATTCATATCATTATGTTGACAATAATCCAATTATTAGGATAGATCCAAATGGAATGGATTGTCTCTACTAAAAAATGAAAATGGTGAATTCGCTATTAATCTCACGTACTACACGGCCGTGATGAATAGCTCTGGAAAAGATACTGATATGAAAAATTTCATAGCGAATCAAAAAGTGGAATTCGAAAGAGTTTTTTGGCAAGGAAATATGAATGCTAACTTATTAATACGGGAAGTGAGTTCAGTTGATAAACTGAATGACTTTCAAAGTTTAATAGATATATAATCTGGGGATAAGTTTAAGAAAAATTCTAATGGCACTTCTGTTGGAGTGAATGCGAGTTATAGAGGTGAATTAGTCAGATTAAACGAAGTTTTTTTGGATAAGCAAGGAATGCTAAGTGATAAAAAGGGATTAATCACAAATCTAAAAAGTCGTTTTCCTGCACGGAAAATAGCTTTTTTCTTGCAGTATCAATTATAAGAATCGTTAAAGACTTTTAGATAATTACTCACAATATTGAAATTTCATTTTATATTTGTGGATACCAAACTATGGTTAGCTAAATGCTGCCAAATCATAAAATACAAATAATCTAAAATGAAAATATTTATTCAGGCTGCTATAGCTATGGCTTTTGTAGCACTATCATCAAATGCACTTGCACAGACTGAAATGGTGTTGCCACCATCTAATCGATCGGTGTCATCTCTTGAAAAAAATCTTTTATTTTTTGCTAATACCAAATACAAGGTAACCCAAAGTGGTTCTGCACCTGTAGATTTACAAGCATTATTTGATGGTTCGTTTATTCCAACTTATTCAGGTACGGGTATTAATCCTTCGAATCCGCAGGTTATTTTAATTGAAAATTTTCCACTACATATTGTTCAAGCGGGTGCTTGGGTAGGTTGGACAGCTCGCTATTGGTTCCCTAAGCGATTTAAGATCGAATTTTATGATGTTTTTTCCGCTAGAAACGAATGGGTCACTTTGGCTGATGTGAATAATTATGTAGGAGGGAATTTTATCGTCAGATTTCCTAGAGGGGATTCTATGCCTTCAAAAATTAGATATACATTTTACCAAACAGAGGATAACTTAGAAAATAGATTAGGACTTTCGGAGCTTTTTTATATACAACCAGAAGGAGCAAAAGCATACGATGGTTTGATGGTGCAGTATGACCATCAAGGATATGTTGGTATTGGTACCAGTGTGCCAAAGGAAATGCTTTCCGTAAACGGAAAGATGCGTGCTCATGAACTCAAGGTAGAAACCATAGGCTGGCCGGATTATGTGTTTAAGCCGGATTACGACCTGCTATCCTTGGAAGATTTAGAGGCATTTGTGCAAGCAAATGGTCATTTGCCTGAGGTGCCAAAAGCCGAAGATGCCGAAGCGGATGGCATTTGGGTAGGTGAGATGAACAAATTACTGCTCAAGAAGATTGAGGAACTGAGTTTGCACCTAATAAAGCAAGAGAAAAAAATCAAGTATTTGGATAGTGCGCTATCAGAAATGCAAAAACTATACAAAGATGAGAAACATAATTAAAAGTTTGACACTAATCCTAGTGTGTTTTCTCTTTTTAGTATCTCAGTAAGGTATAACCATTATTAAGATAACAACTCCAAAATGAAAATATTTATTCAAGCTATGCTTGCTATGGCTTTTGCAGGGCTTTCATCAAACGCTCTTGCGCAGACTGAAATGGTGTTGCCGCCATCCAATCGATCTGCAGTCTCTCTAGAGAAAAATATGCTTTTTTTTGCGGATACCAAATACAAGGTGACTCAGAGCGGTAGTACTGCGCTTCACCTTCCGGGTCTTTTTGATGGCGCATTTTTACCCACATATTCCATTTCAGGAATAAATCCTGCTAATCCATACGTCGTTTTAATAGAGGGTATTCCCCCAGCAAATGCTCAGATTGGAGCATGGATTGGTTGGACTACTCGATATTTTGCTCCAACAAGATTTAAAATAGAGGTATATGATGTGTATCAAGGAAAAAACCAGTGGTATACTATTGCAGATGTTGCTAACTACACAGCAGGTAATTATATCGTTCGAATTTTGGATGGTGGCACCATGCCAACAAAAATTAGATATACGTTCTACGAAACCGATCAAGCACAAAATCTCATTGGACTTTCCGAGCTATTTTATCTACAGCCGGAGGCTACTAGAGCATACGATGGTTTGATGGTGCAGTATGACCACCAAGGATATGTTGGTATTGGTACTCGTGTGCCAAAGGAAATGCTTTCCGTAAACGGAAAGATGCGTGCTCATGAACTGAAGGTGGAAACCACAGGCTGGCCAGATTATGTATTTAAGTCAGATTACGATCTATTATCACTAGAAGAGTTGGAAGCATTCGTTCAAGCAAATGGCCATTTGCCGGAAGTGCCAAAAGCGGAAGATGTGGAAGCCGATGGCGTCTGGGTAGGTGAGATGAACAAAGTATTGCTTAAAAAGATCGAAGAACTGACTTTGCATTTGATCGAATTGAAAAAGACGGTGAAAGATCAGGCAAAGCGCATCGAGGTGCTGGAAGATAATTAGGCTTTGGCCTACTTATCTTCCAGTCAAACACCATCTTAAAAACTATTGCTCATCTGGAACATTGGTAAATACATAGCAATTAGGATCAAGCCGACAACTAAGCCCAAAAATATGATGAGTAGTGGTTCCAGCACGTTGGAGAGGGTGGAGGTTTTATATTCCACCTCTTCGGTGAGTTGATTCGCTATTTTTTCAAAAAAGAAATCCAGACGATTTACCTCTTCACCGACTTTTACCAACTGTACAGTTTTGGCTGGGTAGAAGGGGTACTTCTGTAAGCTTTCGTGCAAGCTTTCACCTCGTAGGATTAACTCTTCGATCTCAAAAAGAGAAGATTGGACAGGATAAAAGTCAGACATCTGTGCCACCAAACGAATGGATCGTAGTAAAGGCGTGTTTGTAGAGATCAATAACTGCATGGTATTGGCAAATCGTGCCAAATGTATTTTTTTTACAATATCACCAGCGATCGGAATCTTCAACAATATGGTGGATGACCATTTTTGCCACCATAGTTTTTTTCTTTGACTGTATAAGCCGGTAAAAATGGCTGCGATAAGCAGTACGCCCCACCAGAAGGTGCGATCCAATAATTCAGAAACATCAAGTATAAATGCCGTGATCCATGGCAATTCCCCACCACCAAATCTGGTAAAGACATCCGCAAAAATAGGAACCACAAACTGGAGCATAAAAAACACTGCACCAAAGGAAGTGCATAATACGATGGCAGGATAGGTAAGGGTAGTAATTACTTTTCGTCTTTGAGAGATCTTCGCTTTGTAGAACTGTGCTAACTCTTGGAGCACATCACCCAGTTTACCGGTTTCCTCACCAATCTGAATGCTGAAGTACTCGTAGTCACTAAAACGATCTTTTTGCTTCTGGATAGCTTGGGAAAAGGTGTCGCCTTTCAATACCAAATCACGCACCGATTCAAAGACTTTGCCTTCCTTTTTATTTTTCTGGTCAATCAGTACCAATTCAAAGGATGTTTTTAGGTCCACGCCAGACAGGAGTAACATGCTCAGCTCCACGTAAAACTCTTCCTTCTGCCGATCTGATAATTGTGGCTTTCCAAAGGCAATGTCTTTATTCAAAAAATCCAACACATTAAATGTTGATGTGCTTTTTTGAGGACGCTGAACCGTGTTCTTCTTGTATTTTGATATATCTATTTGTGGCATTTGCTAAGCTTTTAAGGTTGGTGGAGATTCGCTTCCATCAGGTCTGTGGCAGTATAACTTTTCCTGACGGGTATAGAGATGCTGCGCTGATCGACTAGCAGCTGTACGTCTAAGGCCTGTATAAGGCCAATACTTTCTGGAAGATTAGCCACAAACGTATAGTTTAATGGCGCAGTATGTACCCGAAAGGTATCTGTGTGCAAATTGTACTGATCACGTAAAACAAAAGCCTCTTCAAATCGATAGGTTATGAGGCCGCTGCTATCTGTTAGTATGACCGTTCCAACATCATTCATGTTGATATACCGCGCCTGATAGCAATCCTTTTTGATACGATAGCAGAATACATCTACTACATGACGATCTGCTTTTACTTTTTGTTGCGTATACAATAGATTGCTAAACGTAGAAAAAGCCTGATAAATAAAAGCGCTCAAGATTGCCGTGATTAGCATAGCAATAGTTATCTCTAACAGCGTGAATGCGGATAATCGTGACTTGTTGGAAATGATAGGAGGCTTTTGCATATCTATTTATTATTGCTGTTTAAAAAGGTGGTATGCAGCTAAGCTATCAATGATATTATCCGCATAGATGGGGCGCGCATAGATAGTCACCTTTCTCAGGTCAGCAAAGCCCACTACCTCTTCCTCCTGTATTTGGTATTCAACACTATCTACCGTAATCGTAGTAAGCGCGTCAAAACTTTCCTCCACTGTCCAATCGGCTTGCAGTTGTTGCATTTGTTGAGCAATAGTTTTTCTAGTGCTATTAGGGGAGCTGCTGGTCAAATTGGCAAAAATAAGCATGCCCACCGCAAATACGGTCAATAAGATGACCATCGCGATAAGTACTTCTACCAAACTAGAACCTTTTAATGATGCCATACTAGAATGCGGTTAGCTGGATGATTTTTTTGTTGTGCATTCAAAGCATAGCTCTCTAGGTAGTGAGCAGATCGCTTCAAGCGGTTGAGATCGAGATCGATCAGGTAGTTCTCATATAAGGATGAAGGCGTTTGTGTGATAAATCGATAGCAGTAAGTAGATCCCATCACTTTCATAGGTTTATGATATTTCAGTATGCCGAAGACAATCACATCACCGTATACGGTACAATCTTTTTCAAATTCCATGACATATGGTATAGTACTTCTTTTGGCTTCTGCCAAGAAAACAACTCCATGTATCTCAGTTTCTTTTCCAATATGTATTCTATGATCCGTGGCTTCTATCTGCTTATTTTTCGAAGACTTGCTATTAGGATTAAGTACGATAGCAGATGGATACTGGAGTGATACCCTTTCGCCGATATAAATCGAATCGGCGGCAAATAGCTGTACTTGTCCGTGGAATCCATCATCTACTTTGATGGTGGGCGCTATGCAGATGATACCCTGCAATGTTGAACTCGCCGCTATATGGATCACCGTATCACTCGATACAATGATATTTCCTTTTAACTCGTAAGAAGAAATGGTGATTTCATCCGCGCTGTGGTAATATGCGGTAGGGATGTGATGAGAAACGGATGAGTTGCGAGGTAATTGTTGAAAATCTAACGCAGGGAGCTCCATTTTGTTGGCATATATTTTCAACCGCTCGCTGTCAAATCCAGGAAGATCCCGATCGCTGTATTTTAGTTTTCCTTGAATCATTTCTTCCTTTCCGGAGTAATAATCTCCATCCACAAAAGTAGGTTTTATGCCCGCTTGCGGTATAAAACCGGTTCCGACGATCTCCGTTTTCCCGCTGATGGATAGGTTCCGGTCTTCATCTGCTACAAATAGTACGATGGAATCCGTAGATTCTCGCCCTAATAGGAACGCTTTGTATAGGCTATCTCGTCCGTTGTAGGCACGGATTTGCACCTTGTCATAAAGACCCCAAGTAGATTTTTGGATTCGAAGGCTGTCGTCTTTTTTAATAAAGTCGTATAAGACGGTATCTCCATTGGTTAAATAAGTTGATTGCGCAAAACTGGTTGCCGATTCCATGAGTTGCAGGATAGCAGTTTCGGCATATATACGATCACTCTGCTGTTTGAAAAAGGCATAAAGATAGATCAGAGAGCCTAGCAAAATGCTGATCGCTAGACTGATGATCACAGTTAGCTTTAATGCCGAGCCCTCAAGCGATTGATTTACAGGTTTTTTTTGCGGAATACGCTTTGCCATTTGTACCCCAGATAATGCATCGTTCTATGCCAAATTCCTTGACTATCATGGTATTGCTCTGCCGATATTTCTATGCCCTGATTGAAGTACTTCAAGGACGGTAGGCTATCTGACAGGGAATAATGATAGATTTTTCCATCCTTCAATCCTGCGGATAATGTGCCACTTTCAGTTATATTTCCTACTCCATCATAGATCATATAGAGACCTGTTTCCTCATTTTTCTTCCAAGTGCTCCACTTCAACAGTTCTCCCTGCTCGTTCCAATCATTCCATACCCCAATTTTGTGTCCATTTTTGAAAACTCCTTTTTTGTGGAGACTTTGATTGGGGAAATAGTCTGTAAAGGTTCCATGAAGCACCTTGCCACTGTATCCACCTTGAGATATATGTATTCTCCGGGCATCATACCAATAATATGTTTTCTCGTGATTCGGCCTGCTCTTTAGTTCCTTTACGTGAAAAACTAATTTGTGGTTGTCATCTGTATGCAGGGTGATCCCTTGATTCTCGAGTATTTTTGTATACTCCGAAGTCTGCGACGAACTGTTGGATGCAAATCCAGTAATAAATAGGCACAATAGCAACACAGCTATATTTCTAGCGAATGTACTTTCGATCATTTGTAAATTGTTTTGGTACTTCCGTTATACCGGACTTTAATAAAGTCGTTACCGATATCTAGTATTTTAAATCCCGATTCTTTTTCGTTTTTCGCGAGCATGTACGATACGCCTTGGATATCCACGATGGCAATTCTTTTTTTCTTCTGCTCATTTTCAATAAAGCCAAGGTAACGGAGTTCCGGATCTGCCGGAGGAGCTTCATATATAGGAGCTGCAGTATAGGCGTCGTAATCTGAGGCGAGTACCATCGCATTATCATCATCCTCTACCACGGTAATTAAATTAGAACCATCCGCAGCTATCGGACTTCTATAGTGCAAATTGAGTGGGGCAGCTGCCTGCTCGGTGTAATAAGCCAAGTCGATAGGCATTTTTTTTGCACTTCGTGACAAGGTGTATATCGGTGTGTTCTTTTCCGATACCGCGCCAAATACCTGATAAAGTACGAATGCCCAAATGCTGATCACACCCGCCAATAATAAATAGGTGACCAGTTTATTCTTCATTGACAAGCGAGCGTATGGTGAACTGACGGTAACTGTATTTTCCGACACTGCCGTGGTTTTCAGGTCTTAAGCGCCAAGTATACTTTCCGGGTGTTAGTTGGAATGAAGCTTTATCGCCAGTTACTAAACTATCAATCCACAGGTTGCTGATGCTATCAAAGTTAGGGCTCACCACTTGCAGACGATAAAATCGAGCATCTTGATTGGTATCCCACCAAAAGGTAATGACCGTGTCGTTTGTGGCCAATAGATCAGCAGGTGCCAATAAGGCAACTTCTTTGTCTTCCATGGGATATTCTATGAAATCGGCGCAAGAAATGAATACAATAACAAAAAGATACCCTAAGGCAATCTTTGGAAAATAATGACGCATGATCTGGTTAACAATAAACAACTAATCACTCCACGCTATTGTAAACGTGTGAGCACGGTTTGTGTAGTGCAAAAATAACACTTTTTTGCTTCTTTCTCTTGATGAATAATTTTTTATTTAGATAATTGCTTGTTTGTTGGAAATTTATATATTTTTGACAGATCAATTGTTACGAAAGTCGTGAATTTTCCATACTAATAACAAATGTCCATAAATGCCAAACCTGGACAATCTAATTATCGTAGGAGAATGATCTTAACGTCAAGATCATTTACGTATGATGTTTCTATTATTTATGAGAATATAGTTTACTAATACAATCGGCGATTTTTTCTGAAACTCTGTTGCTTCCAGTATGACAGCACGAATGTATTTCGAATAATTGATTGGTTTAAACATCTAAATATTTGAAAATAAATTACTTATGAACTTGAATGTTTGTAGATCAATTTCGTTAGCCTTATTAGGTATTATGTCATTTTCCTATGTTTTAGGACAAAGTGTGTTACAGCAGCTCGATAACAAGCAAGTCTCTCCGGAAGTGGCCGCTTTTGGTAAATTTGTAGATATGCCCGTATCAAGACATACTGGTATTCCTGATATTTCAATCCCTATTTATAATTTGAGAGTAGGTAAGCTGACAGTTCCCATTGATCTCAAGTATCATTTAAGTGGTCATAGGGTAGATGAAGTGGCTAGCCAAGTCGGTTTAGGATGGACTTTAGGTGCAGGAGGTGTAGTAACTCAAGATATTCAGGGGTTGAATGATAATTTGTCTAACTATGGATGGCTGAATTCTAATATACCGATACCGCAGACGGGGCTGATGAAAGAGAAATTTGAAGTGGGTGAGAATATTTTTGAAGGTGCACAGTGGTATCAATTCAATGTGTCAATTATCGATAAACAGCTTGATAGTCAGCCCGATATTTTTAATTATACGCTTCCTACAAGTTCGGGTAAATTCTACTTTTCTCAGGCGAAACAGGCTTATTTTATGCCCTTTACTAATAATGCAGTAAGTTATCAAGGCAATGCAGCTGGATTTACCTCATTTACGATCACGGACGATGCCGGCATAGCTTATTATTTTAGTTCGAGAGAAATGATCGCATACGAAACAGCGAGTACATGTTCTGATCGAGAATGGGGGGAGGGTGCGTATTCCTATTTCTTGGATAAAATTACCTCACCGACTGGTGAATATATTGATTTTCTTTACGAACCGATCACGTATTCTTATAAAGGACAACGAAGCGAAAGCCGCGCCAATCGTGTCGAGGGAAACAATGGTTGCCCTGTCATTTTACCTTGTCATTCAGATATTACGAATTTTGTCTCAACTGTTCGTGTCAAAGAAATCAAAACATCTGCTGGTGATAGAGCAGTGTTTACCTATAGTACCGCAAATAGAACGGATCTTCCAGGTACCAATGCTTTGGCGAAGATAACGATTCATAATTCGAGCAGACAGCTACATGCATTTGACTTTAATTATTCTTACTTTCAAGCCAGTGTAACATCAGCGGATCCTACGCTTAATAGTAGGTTGAAATTACTGTCCTTGACCAAAAATGGTACTGAGACATATAGGTTTGATTACAATGTTACTGAACTACCTCACAGATTGTCCTATAGGCAAGATCATTGGGGTTATTATAATGGTACAAAGAATAGCACGACAAATACATTACTGCCAATCGACTTGCGCAATGGTTTTGCTTCTGGCGCATACAGGGATACCGATCCGGTATATAAAACAGCTTCTGTATTAGAGAAAATTCATTATCCGACAGGAGGTACTACCTCTTTTGTTACGGAATCTAATGAGATCCGATACAATGGTAATCTTAGTACAACTGTGCAGAAAAATGCCCGAACTGTGCCATCGTCGCAGGAAATGACAATTGTGCCGTTTTCTGTATCAAGCAGTGGAGGGAATTTTACGCTTCAATGGAGAATTAGCAATTTGGTGCCCAACTCAAGTGTAATATTGGAGAGGCAAGGTGCCGTAATTGGTACTTACACGGGTAATAGTAATGGTATCATTTCTATTAATACGCTTCAACCGGGTAATTATCAAATCCGGTATACCTATATGAGCGATCCTTCCGATCTGTCGACCGATTTTTTCAATATAAATTGGGTCGAAAATCAATTGGAGGAAATCGCTGAAAACCGTTTTACGGGTGGACTACGAATTAAACAAATAATCTTCGATCCTTTGATTCCAAACCAAGCGTATACCAAGAACTTTGTGTACAATACCAAAGGTACTTCTTGGTCAAGTGGGAAGACAATTTATGACCCTTACTACGTATACTTTAGATATATGAATCGACAGGATGGGGGAGCGTTTGCAGTGTGTAAATATGTACAACAGAGTTCAAGCAGTGTTGCACCATTGACTTTACTATTTGGTGGTAGTGTAGCCTACAATTATGTGGAAGAACATGTATCATCCCGCCAGAGTACAGGTTACAAGTCCTTTGCTTATATGAATGAAGGTGTTGTGCCAACTGTGCCGGAAGATTTAACGATTACAGGGCTGAAATTTCCATTTGCTCCACGTACCATTAATAGCTGGTTGAATGGTGTACTGACCGAAACAAATGAGTATAGTTATTTACCAAGCATCAATGATTATATCTTGAAGCAAAAAGTAGAATATAAATATGCGCAGGAAATTGGCAATGGCGCAAACGAACATTTTGTTAGAGGTGCTAAAGTTGGAGCAGTGTACCCTAGAATGATAATTGATGATACACAGTATCCGTATGCTTTTGGCATAGATTATTATTATTTGTATTCCTCGTGGTTTAGACCGACCGAAGAAAAACATACGATGTACGACGGCGAAACTCCAACCTCTAAGACGATGCTGTATCATTACGATAATGCATTGCATGGGCAGATTAGTAGAAAGCAAATGCAGTTAAGCAATGGTGCGAGTTTTACGTCATATACATTATATCCACAAGATTACGCTGCTGGAACGGGTTTTATTGATCAAATGCGTACACGTCGTCTGTTAAGCTATCCAATTGAGACGGTAGATTTTCAACATACAGGTACTAATTATTTTGCAACCAAAGGCGAGGTTTACCAATATAACAGTACTGGTTTACTGACGGATATTTATAACCTTGATTTGCGGCAAGCTATTCCGTTAGCATCTTTCAAAAGAAGTAATATGGCTATTGGCAATACGTCGTTTACAGGATCTATCCAATCCTTTGCTGCAGATACGCGTTATATCCTAAGTCTTCGTTTTTTATCCTATGATCGTTTTGGCAACCCCGTTGAGATCAAAAAGCAAGAAGCTCCTTTAACTGTCTACCTCTGGGGCTATGGCGGGCAATATCCTATTGCGAAGATAGAGAACGCGAGCTATGCTGAGGTTTTGGGAATATTAGGTCAAGCGGCAATTACGAGTTTAGAGGCGCTAAATGTTTCAGAATCGACGATCAATACGCATATACAGAATCTACGTAACACGTTAACTAAATCCCAAGTTACCACCTATACCTATAGCCCATTGACAGGTATGAAAAGCATGACTGATCCACGTGGTCAGACCGAGTATTATGAATACGACGGCTTCCAGCGGTTGAAAGAAGTGCTAGACTTTGATCGCAATGTATTAACCGATTACCAGTATAACTACAAGCCATAAGCCGGACTCCCGATGAAAAAACTACTATACCTATTTTCCACTGGCATTTTGTTTAGTCAGTTATCTTCAGCTCAGGTGCATAATCTAGAGCTGAGCACCTACAGCAATCAGCTGGAGATCCGAGCTACGGGCAGCATTACGCTGAAACCCGGTTTTCATCTTATTCCGCCGGCAGGTCAAACCGTTTTGATTTCGGTGCAGCGTTTTCCATTTGTATCTGGTTCGCCTACGGCAAACCAGAATTATATACTAACCCGTAGTTTCCGTACCGCTGTGAAGGCAAACCAGTTGAGCGAAACTCGGACTATCGATCAAGAGAACCGCACGGTCCAATACTTTGACGGATTAGGCCGCCCTTTACAAACCGTACAACAACAAGCCAGTCCCGAGTTTCGGGACATTGTACAACATGTAGAGTACGATGGCTTTGGTCGTCAAACCCACCAGTACCTACCATATGCTGATGCGAGCACCAGTTACGGCAGCTACCGATCCACCGCTAAAGCCAACCAGCTCACCTACTATGGCAGCAGCAGTCTGGATGCCCACGTAAAGAAAACCACCGCACCGTATGCTGTTACCGTTTTTGAGAACAGTCCGCTCAACCGTGTTAAGGAGCAAGGTGCACCCGGGGTTGCCTGGCAACCAGCCACCACCAGAGGCACCAGCGGCCGTACCGTAGTTAGCGAATACGGCACCAATGTCGTAAGCACGACAGAATCGGTGAAGCTATGGCAGATCAATGCCAATAACAACGGCGCTACCGGCACGAGCAATTATGCCGCAGGCCGTTTGTATAAAACCGTAATTAAAGACGAGAACTGGACCAGCGGCAAGACCGGTACGGTCGAAGAGTACAAAGACTTTGAAGACCGGGTTGTCCTGAAACGCATCTGGGAATCAGACACTAAAAAACTGGACACCTACTACGTCTACGACGATCTGGGTAATCTACGCTATGTCGTACCACCAGCCTACACGGCTACCAGCATCGACGATAGCCAGCTAAGCACCAACAGCCTCGTGTACGCCTACCGGTATGACGGTCGTCAGCGTTTGGTGGAGAAGAAGATTCCAAGCAAAGGCTGGGAATGGATCGTGTACAACCAAAATGACCAACCCATCTTGAGCCAAGATGCCGTACAACGATCCGTCAACCAGTGGAGCTACACCAAGTACGATGCCTTTGGACGCGTGACCGAGACCGGCATCTATACAGCAAGCCATAGTAGCCAGTCCGCCGCACAGACAGCTGTCAACAACCACGTCAATAATGCCAGTCCCAACAATACGCTTTGGGATGAGCGGGTAGAGGCACTCAACTATGATAATACCTCCTTTCCACGGAGTAATAAAGTAGCTTATGTCATCAATTACTACGATGACTATAGTTTTGCGGGCGGCACTACCGCCGACCTCCAGCCCTCAGGAATTACAAAGAGCCTGAAAATCAAAACCCTGCTTACGGGCACCAGCATTGCCAAAGATGATGGCAGCGCCCCACTACTTAGCATCTATTACTACGATGATCGGGCAAGGTTGATTCAGAGCGCTTCCAAGCATCACCTAGGTGGCACAGACTATGTCACCAACAGCTACAACTTCCCAGGCGATCTGCTCAGCAGCACGCGGCGACACCAGCCCTCGGCAGGCAGTACCGCCTTCACCACGATCGTAACCAAACACGATTATGATCAAGTAGGCCGGCTGACGCAGACCAGCAAGAAAGTAAACGCACAGGCCGAGATTGTCCAAAGCAAACTAGCCTATAATGAAATAGGGCAGCTTAAGCAGAAGAGTCAGCATAGTGCCAATAGTGGAAGTAGCTATGCGCATGACATAAACTATGCATACAATGAGCGGGGCTGGGCCACTCAGATAGGCTCGCCTCACTTTACTCAAGTACTTAGCTATGAAGCTCCAAGTTTAGGAACTACCGTCAAGCAGTACAATGGCAATATCTCCGAACAACAATGGGGACACGGTAACAGCAGTACGCCGAACCGTTTTGTATATCAATATGACAAGCTCAACCGGCTGACTAGTGGAACAAGTACCGGGACAGTCATGAGCGAAGCGCTGGAATATGACGACATGGGCAATATCAAAACCCTAAAGCGAGACAATGGCACCACCATCAGCTACACCTACAGCGGCAATCAGTTGAGCAGCCTGTCAGGCGGATTAAGCGGTAGCTATACCTATGATAATAACGGCAATGCTAAGACAGATCGCATGGGTATGACACTCAATTACAACCACCTGAACCTTCCGCGCACGGCTAGCAAAACGGGTACCAGCGTGAGCTATCTGTACGATGCGATGGGTAGCAAACTACGCAAGTCAGCCACCGTAAATGGCACCCAAACCCAGCAAGACTATATCGCTGGGATTGAATACAGCAAGACAGGTACTGGAGCTAGTGCGATCGAGATGATCCATACCGAGGAAGGCTATCTGCAGCGCAATGCGCAGAACAATACCTACAGCTATCACTATAACCAGCTGGATCACCTGGGCAATGTACGCGCCACGGTACAAATGGCTGAAAATGGAGCCACCTCGACCGTCATTCAGAAGCACGACTACTATCCATTTGGCAAAGCCAAAGCGCTTGTCACCGGCGGTATAAATAAGTATCTTTACAATGGCAAGGAAGTACAGGGCGAGCTTGGAGGCCAATATGATTACGGGGCTAGGTTCTATGACTCGGAAATCGGTAGATGGAACGTCGTGGATCCGATGGCGGAGAAGTATTATGCTTTATCTCCTTATTTATATGCCGCTAATAGTCCAATTTTATATATAGATCCTGATGGAAGAGATATTATTATCTATTATAAAGTGGAAGGAGAGGATAAGTCAAGATCATTTGCATTTAATGGAAGAAATCATAGCGAAGCTCCGAAGAATGATTTTGTAAGTGCCGTAATCAAAGCGTTTGATTACAACACAGGTAATGGAGGTGGCAAAAATATGCTTTTGACAGCGCACACAAAAGGATTTGATATAAATGTAAAGTTGGGTATTGACAACCAATCAGCTGCAAGTGGAACAATTTTTTGGAATCCATATCTCGCAAGTGAAGTTGTAACCAATACGGGTGAAAATGCTACGTTATCTTCTGCAACCATTTTAGAACATGAAATGGCGCATTCCGTAAGCAAAAAAACAGATCGGGAGGGAACTAGAGAGAGAACCAAGTTGAAAGATCCTGTGATGTCAAATAAGGAAGAAGAAAGGGTCATAATGGGTGCAGAGGCTGAAACTGGCCAGAAAAATGGTGAATTAAAACATGGTCAATATAGGAAAGGTCATAAGCAGGAGCATTTAATTAGACTTATCAAAGTTGATGACCCAACTTCAACAAGAGAAAGTAAGCGTAAATAAATTTTTTAGGTATGAGATTGATTTATGTATTGATTGGAGTTATATTAATAAGCGGCTGTAAAACCGAAGAGAAGGAAATTTTGATCTATTTTTCAAATAGTTTTTTTGATGATGGTCCGACTCAATGGCCAAATTTTTCGAGTTATGAGGAATTGTTACCAGAAACTATAAGAATTTTGGGAGATGTAAGTATATCATCTGATGAATTTTATTCGATGGAAAAACTTGTATCATCAAGTTTGGCAGATAGCTCAAATATGAAAAATGTCAAGAACTCTTTAGATGGCTATTCTGAAAATATATTTTTAGTTATAGAAGATAGGGATAGTATCTATTTCAATAGTGATAACGAGTTTTTTAATGCTGAAGGCATCTATTTGTGCGATAATGTGGAATTGGCTCATACAATAAAAAAAATAATAAATTACCAATATTATTTCAAAGGATATGAGCCTGTTGATGATACATTATACTCAAAGATAAAAATCAAGGCAGATAGATAACTTATAGTCGATAAAAAAGGTCTAATACTCTAAAAGACCTAATTTCTCTTTTAGAATGAAAATTTTAGTATTACTATTTGCTAATATTTTGAATTTATGCCACGGAAATAGATTTAACAATATAAAACTATAGCTTAAAACCTCCTTCAAAAATCTGATAGCTTCCTGAAGGAGGTTTTTAAACGTTCTAATCTCTACGTTTTATTGTGCGAGCACCTATATTTGAGTCTCAGAAAAACCAAACCGTAATCAACATTTAATCTCTATGAAGTTACCAGTATTACTCATGTGTCTTTTGTTATCGACAATTTCTGTAGTCAAAGGTCAATATGCAAAAACTAGCGCAAATTCTAACGGTATAGGTTGGCGTAAAGTGGCCTATATAGATAGTAATAATAAACGAGGTTTTGGAAAAGTAACGATCTATACTCCGGGAGGAGATCACGAACCGCTTTATGCCGATATCTATTGGTATTCCAATTGGGCTGATACTTATGTGCTACGTACAGAGGCACTAACTACGCACTGGCCTTATTGGGAAGCCTTTCGGATCACTGAAGACAATGATCGAGCATATATAGAAGTGCAATTTACTGCTGCGGTCAATCAACTCACTATTATCTATGTTGGAGCGTGACCCTAAAACGAAAAAGGTTATCGAAAAAATACAAATTTATACACACAGTAGAGGGGCTGCATTTGGAGCAGGTTATACTGATGCCCTCTTAGATCTAATAAAGAAGAATGCGGATCAATTTGCAGATCCAAACAATGTTATTGATTATGTGTTGAACTTGGCACCTCACCAATCAAACTCTATAAACACTCCAGATGGAGTGAATTCATTTTCTATTGACCACACGTGGGATATGTTATCAGGAGATGATATCGGGAATAATACTGGTTTTAAAACAAACACAAAATCAGGCAGTCCTGGTGCATCACATCAAAATAAAACATTTACAACCGAGGTGGGTGCATTTATAAAAGCCTACCAGAAAAGTAAGGGGGATAATAGTAAATTAATAGATGATTTTGTCAATCAGATGAGGTCTTATGGAATAAAAGTAACGGTAAACTAAGTATGAAAAAAACTTTTATATATATCCTTGCATTTGTATTAAACATTGGATTGTACTTTTTTCTTCAGATATAGCATCATTTGTGCAATTCGGATTGTTTGGTAGTGGGAATATTAGTTCTAGTACTACTGTTTGGGTGTCACTTTGCTTTCTACTTTTACAGGTATTGATATTGTTTTTACTGTACAAAAAGAAATTACTTATGAAGGATATGGGATTGTTGACTTTCAATGTATTAATTGCAGTTGGCTTATTCTTGTATTTTGTAGTATATCTTTCAAATACTTGATTTGCCAGTTTATCTTAGCAAAAGCCCCAGTAGTTTCTAAACTGTTGGGGCTTTGTTGTTATTTGGCGAATGCTTTTTTTGTTTTGAAGTTCTGTATTTAGGTATCAATGACGTTGAATAAAATGCTTTTGGTATCGTTATCCATCTTTTGTATATCGTTGATACGCTACACGGTTTCCTTATAGTAAGAAGCGTTTTCACCTTCCCCGATTAAAAAATCTATCTTTACACTAAATGCTTTGGCCATTTTAGCCACCATCTCAATAGATGGTAAATTTTCATTGCGTTCATACTTTCCGATGATTTCACGTGATGCCCCAATTTGCTGAGCCAGATCACCTTATGACCAGTTTTTAGCTGATTAAACCCAAACATAACTAGCCAAACCACTTTGTATATTAATATGACAAGCTCAACCAACTGACGGAGACCAGCAAGAAAGTAAACGCACAAGCCGAGATTGTCCAAAGCAAACTAGCCTATAATGAAATAGGTCAGCTTAAGCAGAAGAGTCAGCATAGTGCCAATAGTGGAAGTAGCTATGCGCAGGCCATAAACTATGCGTACAATGAGCGGGGCTGGGCCACCCAGATAGGCTCGCCTCACTTCACCCAAGTACTGAGCTACGAAGCTCCAAGTCTGGGAACTACCGTAAAGCAGTACAATGGCAATATCTCCGAGCAGCAGTGGGGACACGGTACCAGCAGTACACCGAAC
>JAAIGF010082281.1_pt1 | contig 48291 bp, 36 predicted proteins | sample 6487441 | NCBI WGS metagenome assembly JAAIGF01 (sample SAMN13974129, study PRJNA590717) | phyllosphere metagenome | biome: pepper field; feature: multiple bacterial spot infested pepper fields; material: pepper leaves; isolation source: leaves from pepper fields | host: Capsicum annuum ...
GCTCCCTGCGTAGGGTGGACGACGCTTCACCCGTCCACCGCTCCGAAACCGCAATGGTGGATGAAAAAAGCGTCATCCACCCTACGCCTGAGTGTCGTTTTCGATCAATTGAATCCGCCGGTGCAAGCAGCCGTTCGCCAACCCACTGTGGGAGCGCGCCATGCGCGCGAAAAATCGCGGGCATGGCCCGCTCCCACAGGGAATGCACAAACGTCCGCTCCCGCCACTTTGCAGTCAGAGCGCTGAAGTCGAGCCGAAAGATCGTGGACAGGCTCCAAGAGGGGCGCCGCTAGGGCGCCCGATCATTTCAGTCGGTGGTGATCCGCGAATGCGTGCGGGTGTCCTTCATGGTGATGTACACCAGCAGCGAGCAGGCGATGCAGCCGGTCACGTACCAGTAGAAGCCGCTCTCCATGCCCACGCTCTTGAACCACAGCGCCACGTACTCGGCGGTGCCACCGAAGATCGACACGGTCAGTGCGTATGGCAGGCCGACGCCCAGGGCGCGGATCTCGGTGGGGAACAGCTCGGCCTTCACCACCGCGTTGATCGAGGTGTAACCGCTGACGATGATCAGCGCCGCCATGATCAGGAAGAACGCGCCCCACCAGCTCTGCACGGTGTGCAGGGTGGTCAGGATCGGGTAGGTGAACAGCGTGCCCAGTACCCCGAAGGCGATCAGGATCGGGCGGCGGCCGATCTTGTCGGACAGCGCCCCGACCAGCGGCTGCAGCAGCATGAACAGGAACAGCGTGGCCGCCGAGATCATGGTCGAGTCGTTCTTGCTCATGCCCACGGTGTTGACCAGGTACTTCTGCATGTAGGTGGTGTAGGTGTAGAACGCCAGGGTGCCGCCCATGGTCAGGCCGACCACGGTGAGCAGTTCCTTGGGATGGCGCAGCAGGGTGCGCATGATGTTTTCCTTCGGCGCCTCGGTCTTCTTGAACGAGTCGGTCTCCTCCATGCCGCGACGCAGGTACAGCGCCACCACCGCGCACATGGCACCGATCACGAACGGTACGCGCCAGCCCCAGGTTTCCAGCTGTTCGACGGTCAGCGTCTGCTGCAGGATGATCAGCACCGCCAGGGCGATGAGCTGGCCGGAGATCAACGTCACGTACTGGAAGCTGGAGAAGAAGCCGCGGCGTTCCTTGGTGGCCATCTCCGACAGGTAGGTGGCCGAGGTGCCGTACTCGCCACCGACCGACAGGCCCTGCAAGAGGCGCGCGACTACCAGCAGTACCGGCGCGGCGACGCCGATGGTTTCATAGCTGGGGGTCAGGGCGATGATCAGCGAGCCGAAGCACATCAGCAGCACCGAGGCCAGCAGCGCCGCCTTGCGGCCCTTGCGGTCGGCGTAGATGCCCATCAGCCAGCCGCCGATCGGCCGCATCAGGAAGCCCACGGCGAAGATCGCGGCGGTGTTGAGCAACTGGGCAGTCAGGTCGCCTTGCGGAAAGAAGGCCTTGGCGAAGTACAGCGAGAAGGCGGCGTAGACGTACCAGTCGTACCACTCGACCAGGTTGCCGACCGAACCGCTGAAAATCGATTTGATGCGTTGGGAGGTGGTGCGCGTAGGCGCAGAGGCAGACAGCGTGCTGGTGCTTTCCATCAGGGGGAACCTCGATATCGTCATTATTCTTGTACGCCGTGCAGGCGCTGGCTGGACCATTGCAGAAGCTGTGCCAGTCGCTGCAAGGCCCGCCCTGTGGGCGTTGTGACGAAATTGGGAAGGTGGTTTCTAGCGAAAATCCGCTAGCACTGCAGATGCGCTGGCGGAATCTTGCCAGGTGAATCAGCCGGCGCCGGGCACTTCGCTTTCGAGAAAGTCGGTACGCAGCAGACCGTGGCGCTGCATCTTCTCGTTCAGGGTGCGGCGTGGCAGTTGCAGCAGTTCGGTGACCCGCTTCATGTCGCCGTGGCAACTCGCCAAGGCCTCGCGCAGGCACTGCGCCTCGAAGGCCTCCATACGTGCGCTGAGTGAGTTATCCACAGCGGCTGGCGGGTTGCTGGAACCGGACAGTGCCAGCACATGGCGTTCGGCAGCATTGACCAGTTCGCGCACGTTGCCCGGCCAGTCATGGGCCAGCAGATGGGCCAGCAGCGTCGGTGTGATCGGTGGCAGCGGGCGCTCGAAGCGCTCGGCGATCTGCCGGGCGTGGTACTCGAACAGCAGCGGCACGTCCTCGCGATGCTCGCGCAGCGCCGGTAGCTGTAACTCGGCGACATTGAGGCGATAGAGCAGATCCTGGCGGAAGGTGCCCTCGCGCACGCGCTCGTGCAGGTCCGGCTTGGTGGCAGTGACCACGCGCAGGTCGAGGCTGATCACCTGGTTGGAGCCGAGCCGTTCCAGCTGACGCTCCTGCAGCACACGCAAGAGCTTGACCTGCTGGCCCAAGGGCATGCTTTCGATCTCGTCGAGAAACAGGGTGCCGCCGTTGGCATGCTCGATCTTGCCGATGCGTTTGCCCTGGGCGCCGGTAAAGGCGCCACTCTCGTGGCCGAAAAGCTCGCTCTCGAACAGGTTCTCCGGGATCGCCGCGCAGTTCAGCGCCACGAACGGGCCCTTGGCCCGCGGGCCGAAGTCGTGCAGGCAGCGGGCCACCAGCTCCTTGCCACTGCCGGTCTCGCCGCGCATCAGCACGTTGGCCGGCGTTTGCGCCAGCTCCAGCACCTGGCGGCGCAGTTGCACCATGGTCGCGGACGAGCCGAGCAGGCGCCCGGCCAGTTCGTCCTTGTGCTCGACCTGCTGGCGCAGCTGGCGGTTCTCCTGGGTCAGCTGGCGCTTTTCCAGGGCGCGGCGCAGGCTGCCGAGCAGGCGCTCGGGGGTGAAGGGTTTCTCGATGAAATCGTAGGCGCCCAGGCGCATGGCCTCCACCGCCTGGGGCACGTCGCCGTGGGCCGAGACCAGCAGGAAAGGCAGCTCGGCGTCGCGCGTCTGTACCTGCTCGAGCAGCGCCATGCCGTCCATGCCCGGCATGCGCAGGTCGCTGATCACCACGCCGGGGTAATCTTCGGGCAACCGCTCCAGGCATTCGCGGCCGCTGGCGCACAGGTGCACCTCGAAGCCGGAGCGCTCCAGCCACTGCTTCACGGCGTCGCGAATCGGGGCCTCGTCGTCGACGAATATCACGCTGGGTTTCATGGCAGCTCCTGTGAAGTGGCGGCAGGCAGGCGCAGGGTAAAGCGTGCGCCGCCTTCCGGGCGATTGTCAGCCAGCAGGTCGCCGTCCAGCTCTCGGACGATGGCGTAGGACACTGCCAGGCCCAGGCCCAGACCGTCGCCCACCGGCTTGGTGGTGAAGAAGGGGTCGAAGAGGTGGGGCAGGGCCTCGGCGGCGATACCGCTGCCGATGTCGTCGATATGCAGCAGCCAGTGCTCGTCAGCCAGCAACAACTCGATGATCAGCCGCGGGGCCGGGTGGTTCTGCATGGCATCCAGCGCATTGCGGATCAGGTTGACCAGCACCTGCTCCAGGCGAATCGCATCACCGGCCACCCAGGCGGGCTGCTCGGGCGTGCGGCGGATCTCAACCTCGACATCGCGCAGGCGCGGCTCCAGCAGCTGCAGGGCCTTGTCGAGCACGGCGCCCAGTTCCAGGGTTTCGCGCAGGCCGCCTGGCGTCTTGCGGGCGTAGGTCTTCAGGTGGCCGGCCAGGGCTGCCATGCGCTGCAGCAGCTCCTCATGGCGTACGAGGGATTGGCGCGCCTCTTCCAGTTCGCCATCGGCGAGGATCATCCGCAGCGTGCCGAGGTGCACCTGCAGGGCGGTGAGCGGTTGGTTGATCTCGTGGGCCAGCGCCGCCGACATCTGTCCCAGTGCGGCCAGCTTGGCAGCTTGAACCAGGCCATCCTGGGCGGTGCGCAGTGCGGCAGTGCGCTGTTCGACCAGTGCCTGCAATTCATCACTGGCGCGCTGGCGCAGGCGGGCGATGCGCCAGCGCTGGTGCAGCACCAGGCCCAGTAGAAACAGCGCCAGCCAGGCGCCGCCCGCGGCCAGGGCCGCGGTGTAGCTGCTGCCGGCCAGGCTGCGGGTGTCGAGCAACAGGTGTAACGTCCAGTCTTCACTGGCCAGCTCGCGGGTTTCCCACAGGTAGTCGCCGGCCAGCTCGCGGTCGCTGACACGCACCAGGCGGCCATCATCGGCCAGGGACTGGCGCTGTTGATAACTCAGTGGCGCCAGCGGTTTCTTGTCGTACTGGCGAGTGGCCGCGAGGGTTTCACGCATGGCCGCCGAGATGGGCTGCAGCTCGCGGTAGCGCCAGGCCGGGCGGTTGGCGATAAAGGTGATGCCCTGGCGGTCGCTGACCAGCAGCACGTGGGGGCTCTGGCTCCAGGCCTGCTCGATGCCGGGAAACTCCAGCTTGACCACCACGGTGCCGAGGAACCGCCCGCTGCCATCGCGCACTGCATGGGACAGGAAATAGCCGGGAATGCCGCTGGTCACGCCCACCGCATAAAAGCGCCCGGTGTCGTGCTCGCGGGCTTCGCTGAAGTAGGGGCGGAAGCTGTAGTCGTGGCCCACGTAGCTGGTTGGCAGGCGCCAGTTGCTGGCGCCGACACCCAGGCCGTCTGCGTTCATCACCTGCAGCGTCGAGGAGTGCGCTGCGGCATTAATGCTTTCCAATTTGAGGTTGAGACGATGTTGTTGCACCGGCGTGAGCGGCTTTTGCAGCATCTCCTCCAATTCCGGGTCTAGCGCCAGCACCGCAGGCAGGGCGCGATAGCGGTCGATCAGCGTTTGCAGCGTGCCGGCGTAGGCGGCCAGTTGCTCTTGCGCCTGTTGCCCGGCCTGCTGCAGGCGCTGGCGTTCGGCCTGGCGCTCCGCCAAGTAGGCGCACAGGCACAGACCTGCCAGCAACAGGGCAGTCAGCAGGGCGATGCGCAGGGGGCGAGAAGACATCAACGCAGGTTCGCCAGGCAGGTGGGCGGCCGACGATAGCACAGACCCTAGGCCAATCAGTCCCGCGAAGCGGGGTGGTCGCGGCGCCATTGCTGCAGTTCGATCACCTGGCCGGATTGCCGTGGTGCCGGCGCCGGGGCAGCTTCGACGACCGGCGGCAAGGCCGCTGGTGGTTCACGGAACGGGTAGGGATCGAGCTCGATGCTGCCCACGTGCGCACCGAACATCACGATGCGCCCGGCATGCCGCTGTTCACCGGTAACGGTGAATTCGAACCCGTAGACCCGCGCAAAGCGGCGATTGCCACGGCCATCGCGGACGAGGCCGAAGCGCTGAAAAGCGACGTTGCCATCGAGCAGTTCGATATCCAGCTTGGTGCAGTGCTGCTTGACCCGTGTCAGCGCACGCTCGCGAATGCCATGGCCGTGCCACAGCCAGGCAGCGCCGGCGGCGAGCAGCATCAGGATGAACAGGTTGCCGAGGGTCAACATGGCAGACGAACTCGTGACGAGGAACGCCCAGCTTACCCGATCCACGGTGACAGTTGCCGCCGTGAATCGGGTGCCAGGTTTGTTATCGTCAGCTGGCCATTCCATGGGGAACGATGGTCAGGGGCGTGACCGGCGCGGGCGCCTGCAGGCCGAGACGCTCGAACATCACCCGGGCGATTTCCCGCTCGCCCATCACCACCAGATCGGCCTCGTGGGTCTGCAGATAGTCGACTTCGTCGTCGAAATGGGCGCGGGCGATGATGTCCAGATCGGCGTTGGCCTGGCGGCCGTGAATGGCGATCTGCCCGGCTTCCAGGCTGTTGGGGATGGCGATCATCAGCCAGCGTGCCGCCGTAACGTTGGCCAGCTCCAGCACATGGGTGCTGGCGGCGTTACCGAGCACCACGCTGAAGCCTTCCTCGCGCAGCTCCTGGGCGCGGGTGCGGTTGTCATCGATGATCACCAGCGGCACGCCTTCGCTGCGCAAACGTCGGCTGATACGGCTGCCCACGCGGCCATGGCCGATAAGGATGGCGTGGCCGGTTTCGGTGATTGGGTGCAGATCGTTGTCTTCACTGTCCGCCGCGCTGACCTGGTCGGCCGGTGTGGTGTTCTCGCGGCGATCCAGCCACGGCTGCAGACGGTCGATGGCCAAAAACAGCAGCGGGTTGCAGAGGATCGACAGGATCGCGCCAGCCAGCACCAGGTCGCGGCCCGCTTCGGGCACCAGGTTCAGGCCGATGCCCAGGCCGATGAGGATGAACGAGAACTCGCCGATCTGCGCCAGGCTCACCGAGATGGTCAGCGCGGTGCTCAGCGGTTTGCGGAAGGCCAGCACGATAAGCATCGCCGCCAGCGACTTGCCGAGCACGATGACCAGGAAGGTGCCGATCACCAGCAGCGGCTGCTCGACCAGAATCGCCGGGTTGAACAGCATGCCCACCGAGACGAAGAACAGCACGGCGAAGGCGTCGCGCAGCGGCAGCGAATCCTCGGCCGCCTTGTGGCTGTGCTCCGACTCGTTGAGGATCATCCCGGCGAAGAACGCGCCGAGGGCGAACGACACGCCGAACAGCTGAGCCGCGCCGTAGGCGATGCCCATGGCGATGGCCAGCACGGCCAGGGTGAACAGCTCGCGCGAGCCGGTGCCGGCGCTGCGTTCCAGCAGCCAGGGGATGACCCGACGGCCGACCACGACCATCAGCACCACGAAGGCGCTGACCTTGCCCAGGGTGATCAACAGCTGCATACCGATGCTGCTGGACCCGTCGCCCTGGGGGATGCCGCCGAGTACGCCGGACAGCGCCGGCAGCAGTACCAGCGCCAGGACCATCACCAGGTCTTCGACGATCAGCCAGCCGACAGCAATCTTGCCGCGGCGGGTATCGATCAGCTGGCGCTCTTCAAGGGCACGCAGCAGCACCACGGTGCTGGCCACCGAGAGCGCCAGGCCGAACACCAGGCCGGCGCCCAAGCCCCATCCCATCGCCCACGACAAGCCCATGCCCATCAGCGTGGCCACGGCGATCTGCACCACGGCGCCGGGAATGGCGATGTGTTTGACCGACATCAGGTCTTTGAGGGAGAAGTGCAGGCCCACGCCGAACATCAGCAGGATCACGCCGATCTCGGAAATCTCGACGGACAGCTCTTTATCGGCAACGAAGCCGGGTGTGAAGGGGCCGACGATCACCCCGGCCAGCAGGTAGCCTACCAGTGGCGACAGGCGCAGGCGGTTGGCCAGGCTGCCGAACAGGTAGGCCAGCACGAAGCCGGCAGCGATCGTCGCAATCAAGGGTGTGTGATGCGGCATGCGGTCTCCTTGGTGAGAGGGCCTGGCATGCCTGCGCGGCGGCGGATACCGCGCAGAACAGCGTAAAGGCCAGGGTCGAATTGCTCGACCATAAAGACCGATATTTTATATTAAAAATTTACTTATAACTAAAAGGTCTTTATACGAAATGTGTCGGAACTCGCCTGGCATGCTGTGAGCCGCGTCACGCCTCGCCTTTGAGGGCGCGGTAGCGGCTTTCCAGCTCCTGACGAATCTCGCGACGCTGGCGGCCCTGCTCGAAGCGTCGACGTTCCTCGGAGGTCTCCGGTTGACGCGGCGGTACTTCAATGGATTTGCCGTGTTCATCGACCGCCACCATGGTGAAGAAGCAACTGTTGCTGTGGCGTACCGAGCGCTCGCGGATGTTCTCGGTAATCACCTTGATGCCGACTTCCATGGACGTGCGGCCGGTGTAGTTGACCGAGGCCAGAAAGGTCACCAGCTCGCCGACATGCACCGGTTCGCGGAAGGTCACCTGGTCCACCGACAGGGTGACCACGTAGCGACCGGCGTAGCGGCTGGCGCAGGCATAGGCGACCTCGTCCATGTATTTGAGCAGTGTGCCGCCGTGTACATTGCCGGAAAAATTGGCCATGTCCGGGGTCATCAGGACAGTCATCGACAGTTGCGCGTTTCCGGGTTCCATAACGTCTGGCTCATCAGGTTGATTGGGCGTGATTGTCAGCCGTCTGTGCGGCCTTGGCCTGTCGATTGTGTCTATGCACTCGATTGCTGCAACGTATGTACCGGCATTTCACTCCTAGAGCCATAGCTTATTCACTCAATCAGGACGATCCAATGACACGCCCCGTTATCTGCCTAGCTTTGTTGCCGCTGCTCGCCGGCCTCGCTCACGCGGCGCCGCAGGCCTGTGACAGCGTCAGCCTGTGCAACGCCGCAGGCACCGCGGCCTATCAGGCGGGCCGCTACACCGACGCTGCCGAGGCTTTCGAGCGGCAACTGCGCCGCGCCGAGCAGGAGCAGGACAGCAGCGCCGCCCGTGAACTGGCGCTGAACAATCTGGTGGTGACCAGCTTGCGCCTGGGCCAGCCGGGCCAGGCGCGCGCCTGGTTGAGCCTCGCGCTGGCCGATGGCATGCAGGGCGCCGCCACCCGCAACAACCTGCGTTCGGTGGCCGCCGCGGTGGACTACCCGAAACTGGCGGCCAGCCTCGAGGGTCGTTATCTGCGTTACGCCGGCGCGGCGGTGTGGAGCAGCCTGGACATCACCCGCGAGGCGGACGGCAGCTATCGGGCGAACTTCTCGCCGCTGCGGGCCGGGGGCAAGGTCGAAGAATATGGGCCGGCGGCCATCGGCAACCTGCAAGGTGTATTGCAGGGCGACAAGGCCTACTTCCAGCTGACCGCAGCAGAGTTGCCAACGGGCTGCTCGGTGGCGCTGCTGCACGAAGGGCTGGATATTCAGGTACTGGAGGTGATCGACCCGAACTGTCAGGCGTACGGCGGTTTCGGTATCAGTGTGGCGGGAGGCTACCTGAAGGTCAGTGCCGAGCCACAGCCGCAGATGCGCTGATCGGCTGCGCGGGATTCGCAGCGCGGTTACGGCCACCAGGTGACCTCGAGGAGATGCCCCGCGTCTTTTCCGGGCATCGCTGTAACGCGCGCCACCCCGCGGTTTTCGGCAAATATTTCTGAATATTTCCACGCCGCGACGGGTAAGGCTCGAATGTTAACCTGCGGTCAATATGGCCCAGCAACGGGCCGATCTTCCCCCTTCCAGCAGGCCCCAACCAGCCATCAAGCAGCCGCCCGCGCGCGTTCGTGCCTGCCCAAGACAAGGAGTAGTTCCGTCATGCATGCCATCAGCTTCATCCAGGATCTAGCGGTGATCATGCTGGTAGCCGGCGTGGTCACCGTGCTTTTCCACCGGTTCAAGCAGCCGGTGGTGCTCGGCTATATCCTCGCCGGTTTCCTGATCGGCCCGCATACGCCGCCGTTCGGCCTGATCCACGATGAAGAGACCATCCGTACCCTCGCCGAGCTGGGGGTGATCTTTCTGATGTTCTGCCTGGGGCTGGAATTCAGCCTGCGCAAGCTGTTCAACGTCGGCGCCACGGCGTTCATCGCCGCGTTCCTGGAAATCATCCTGATGATCTGGATCGGTTTCGAGATCGGTCGCTACTTCGGCTGGAGCACCATGGACTCGCTGTTCCTCGGCGCGATCCTGGCGATTTCCTCGACGACGATCATCATCAAGGCGCTCGGCGACCTGAAGATGAAGAACGAGCGCTTCGCCCAGCTGATCTTCGGTGTACTGATCGTCGAGGACATCCTCGGCATCGGCATCATTGCACTGCTCTCCGGTATCGCCTTGAGCGGCAGCGTGGAAACCGGCGAGGTGTTCGCCACCGTCGGCAAGTTGTCGCTGTTCATGATCGTCGCGCTGGTCATCGGCATCATCCTGGTCCCGCGCGTGCTTGCCTATGTCGCGAAGTTTGAAAGCAACGAGATGCTGTTGGTCACGGTGCTGGGTATTTGCTTCGGCTTCTGCCTACTGGTGGTCAAGCTGGAATACAGCATGGTGCTCGGCGCGTTCCTGATCGGCGCGATCATGGCCGAGTCGCGCCAACTGGTGCAGATCGAGCGGCTGATCGAGCCGGTGCGCGACATGTTCAGCGCGATCTTCTTCGTCGCCATCGGCCTGCTGCTCGACCCCAACGTGCTGGTCGAATACGCGTGGCCGATCGCGGTGATCACCGTGGCGGTGATCGTTGGCAAGGTGCTGTCGTGCAGCGTCGGCTCCTTCATCGCCGGCAACGATGGGCGCACCTCGCTGCGCGTCGGCATGGGGCTTTCGCAGATCGGCGAGTTCTCCTTCATCATCGCCACCCTGGGCATGACCCTGCAGGTGACCAGCGACTTCCTCTATCCGGTGGCGGTGGCCGTGTCGGTGATCACCACCCTGACCACGCCGTACCTGATCCGCGCCGCTGACCCCCTGGCGGTGAGCCTCGGCAAGGTCATGCCGCAGCGCGTAGCGCGGGTGTTCTCGCTGTACGGCGAGTGGCTGCGCAGCATCCAGCCGCAAGGCCAGGGCGCGATTCTGGCGGGGATGATTCGCAAGATCGTCCTGCAGGTGCTGGTCAACCTGGCCTTCGTGGTGGCGATCTTCCTCGGCATCGCCTTCTTCGCCGCGCAGATCGGCACCTGGCTGGCCGAGTGGATCGACCAGGAGAACCTGCGCAAGGCGGTGATCTGGGGCGCCGCGCTGATCCTCTCGCTGCCGTGCCTGATCGCCGCGTACCGCAAGATCAAGGCGCTCTCCATGCTGCTCGCCGAGATGGGCGTGCGCCAGGAGAAGGCCGGTCGCCATACGGCGCGGGTGCGCAAGGTGATTTCCGAGGTGATCCCGCTGCTGTCGCTGGTCGGCATCATGGTGCTGCTCACCGCGCTGTCGTCGAGCATCCTGCCGTCCAACGACATGCTGCTGCTGGTCGGTGTGGTCGCCGCTGGGGTGGTGGCTGTGCTGTGGCGCTGGTTCATTCGCGTGCATACGCGCCTGCAGATCGCCCTGTTCGAGACACTCGACAAGCCCGAAACCCCGGAGCATCACTGAAAACCACAAGGGCGCCGGAAGGCGCCCTTTGTTGTATTGGTCGTAGCCTGGTGTGATACCCAGGACAGCATTGCCCGGGTATCGCTTCGCTCAACCCGGGCTACCAAGGCTGACCGGCCTTACTCCTCCAGCCAGACTTCCCGCACCCAGTGCCACACCGAGTCCCAGCTGTCGTCGGTGAGGTCTTCTTCTTCGCCGTCCCAGAGCAGCACGGTGCCGTCCTGTTCGACACAGTAGTAGTTGCCCTGGTCCTCACAGATCGGCACCAGCTCGCGCGGCACGCCCAGCGACCAGGCCACCGAGGCCACTTCCGGCAGGTAGGTGTGCGACTGCGGGTCGGTGACAGTGACCGGCTCCAGGCGACCGTACACCACGTCGCTGACCTTGAGCAGAAACTCGCGCAGCTCGAACGGCAGGTTGATGAGGATCTGCTCCTCGATCTCTACCAGCAGCTCCTCTTCGGGCAACTCCAGCGGTACCGGCACCGGCTCGTTCAGTTCACGCAGTTGTTCGATGACTTCTTCCACGGGCGGCTCCAGTAGAGGTCGGCAATTCTCGGGATTTGGAAGGCACATACCGGACGAACACTTGATTGGCGGTCGTCTGCTTGAATGCTTCTGCAATAGCGCAGCTTTTTACGCTGAATGGAAAATAGTCACAAGTCGCAAAAAGGCAAAACGCCATGTCGGTGGGATATGGCAATTGCATGGGCCTCGCTGCCACTGACCGGGCGATGTGGCACAGGTTCAAAAAGTGCGAGGGCGAGAAACGCAAAACCCGGGCAAGCCCGGGTTTTGGTCGTCACGCTTGGGATCAGCCGTTCTGGCGGATACCGGCGACCAGCCAGGGCTGGTTGTCGCCAACGGCACGCTCCAGGCGCCAGCTTTCGCTGAACACTTCGCCCTGGTCGAAGCGCGAAGTCTTCGATACACCGCTGAAGGTCAGGGTGGCGATGGTCTTGTCGGCGTGGTCGTCGACACCGTCCAGCTGCACGTCGAGGTTATCGATGTAGGTGGACTGGAAGCCATCGCCCAGATCGGCGCGCTCGCGCTTGAGGAACTCCAGCAGTTGCGGGGTCACGAACTCGGCGATCTTGTCCATCTCGTTCGCGTCCCAGTGCTGTTGCAGGCTCAGGAAGTGCTCACGACCGGCATTGATGAAGCTTTGCTCGTTGAACCAGGCAGGTGCGTTGATCACCGGCTTGATTGCAGCAGCGCTGCTGCCACCGAAGATCGACGGCTGAGCTGACTGCGGCTGGCCATGGGCCTCACGCTGGAAGGGTGCACCACCGGCAGCGGCGACGTTCGGCTGCTGCTTCTGGCGGCGAGCGGCCAGGAAGCGGAACAGCAGGAAGGCGATCAGGCCGAAGATCAGCATGTCCATGATCTGCAGGCCTTCGAAGCCGTCACCCATGAACATCGAGGCCAGCAGGCCACCGGCGGCCAGGCCGGCCAGTGGGCCGAGCCAGCGCGAGGCACCGCTGGCGGCAGCCGGGGTACGGCCTGGGGCTGCGGCGTTGGCGTTAGGTTGGGATGGCGGCGTGGCCTGGCGAGTCTGGTGGCTCGGCGCGGCGCCGAAGGATTTGCCGCCGCCCATACGCTTGGCGTCGGCAGTCAAACTGAAGGACAGGCCCAGGCAAACTACCAGGGCGATGCTGAGGAAACGCTGCATTATCGGTTTTCTCTTGGTTATTGAAACACTGAGAGGCATCTTGCCCGTGGTGGGGCGGCATGACCAGCAACAGAATGTTTCGAGCTTTTGCCCAGCGAGGCGGCTTGCGCCGCGCCAGGTCAATGGAGGTGGGAGGTGAAACGGAACCAACAGGTTCCGTTTCAGTGCTCGGCGGCTGGTGCCTTAGCGCCAGTTCACGATCTTCATGCCAGGCTTTATCTGGTTTGACTGCAAAAAAAGGCAGAAGCGGCCGTTCGCCGATCCACTGTGGGAGCGGGCCATGCGCGCGAAAAATCGTGGGCATGGCCCGCTCCCACACAACTGCGCCGATGCCGCTTTCGCCACGTAGCTGCCCGTACGCATAACCGCAGGATCGTGAGCAGGCTCTTAGATGGCTTCGAGCTTGGCGTACGCCAGCATCAGCCACTTGCTGCCTTCGCTCTCGAAGTTCACCTGCACCCGTGCCTGTGGCCCCGAACCCTCGAAGTTGAGGATGGTGCCTTCGCCGAACAGCGAGTGCTGCACGCGCTGGCCGAGGTTGAACGGCGTGTCCGGCACGGCGCTGCCGGCGAACAGGCTGCTGCCGCTCATGCTGCGGCTGCCACTACCGTAGGGGCGGCTGACGCTGTTCGACAGGCGCACTTCCTGCACCAGGTGTGGCGGCACTTCGCGCACGAAGCGCGAGACCTTGTTGTAGGTCTCGTTGCCATACAGGCGGCGGGTTTCCGCGTAGCTGATCACCAGGTGGCGCATGGCCCGGGTGATGCCCACGTAGGCCAGGCGGCGTTCCTCCTCCAGGCGGCCGGGTTCTTCCAGGCTCATCTTGTGGGGGAACAGGCCCTCTTCCATGCCGACCAGGAACACCCGCGGGAACTCCAGGCCCTTGGCGCTGTGCAGGGTCATCATCTGCACGCTGTCCTCATGCTCGGCGGCCTGGGTGTCACCGGCTTCCAGCGAAGCGTGGTCGAGGAAGGCGGCCAACGGCGTTTGCGCTTCGTCACCGTCCTCACCCTCATAGGAGTCGAACGCGCGGGCGGCGGACACCAGTTCCTCGAGGTTTTCCACGCGCGCCTGGGCCTTCTCACCCTTCTCGTCGCGGTGATAGGCAAGCAGGCCGGATTGTTCGATGACCAGCTGCGCCGTGCTGTGCAGCTGCATGCCCTCGACCTTCAACGCCAGGGTGTCGATCAGCTCGACGAAACCGTTCAGCGCACTGGCCGCGCGGCCGGCGATCACCTTGGTGCCGACCGCTTCGTGCAGCGCGGCCCACATCGACAGGTCGTTGGCGCGGGCGAACTGGCGCAGGGTTTCCACCGTCTTCTCGCCGATGCCCCGGGCCGGCACGTTGATCACCCGCTCCAGGGCGGCGTCGTTGCCGCGCTGGTGGATCAGGCGCAGGTAGGCCATGGCGTTCTTGATTTCCGCGCGCTCGAAGAAGCGCTGGCCGCCATAGATGCGGTAGGGGATCTTCTCGCGCAGCAGCGCTTCCTCCAGCACCCGCGACTGGGCGTTGGAGCGATACAGGATGGCGATTTCGCTGCGCTTGATGCCGTCCTTGCGCAGGGCATCCTCGATGGTCTCGACCACGTAGCGCGCTTCGTCGTGCTCGTTGAAGGCGGCGTACAGGCTGATCAGGTCGCCATCGCCGACATCGGTGCGCAGCTCCTTGCCCAGGCGCCCCTGGTTGTTGGCGATCAGCGCGTTGGCGGCGTTGAGGATATTCGCCGTGGAGCGGTAGTTCTGCTCCAGGCGGATGATCTCGGCGTCGGCGAAGTCGCTGTCGAACTGCTGGATGTTCTCGATCTTCGCCCCACGCCAGCCGTAGATCGACTGGTCGTCGTCGCCCACCACCATCAGGCTTTCGCCGCCCATGGCGAGAAAGCGCAGCCAGGCGTACTGCACGGCGTTGGTATCCTGGAACTCGTCGACCAAGATGTGCCGGAAGCGCTTCTGGTAGTGCGCCAGCAGGCCGGCGTTGTTGCGCCACAGGTCGAGGGCGCGCAGCAGCAGTTCGGCGAAATCGATCACCCCGGCGCGGGCGCAGGCGGCCTCGTAGGCCTCGTAGATGCTGCGCATGGTGGCCAGGAACAGGTCGCCGCTGGCCTGGATGCCGGCCGGGCGGATGCCTTCGTCCTTCTGGCCGTTGATGAACCACTGGGCCTGCTTGGCCGGCCAGCGCTGTTCATCCAGGCCCAGCTCGCGGATCACCCGCTTGATCAGCCGCTGCTGGTCGTCGGAGTCGAGAATCTGGAAGTTCTCGACCAGCTTGGCCTCTTGCCAGTGCGCCCGCAGCAGACGGTGTGCCAGGCCGTGGAAGGTGCCGACCCACATGCCGGCCGGGCTCTGCCCGAGCACGTCCTCGATGCGATGGCGCATCTCGGCCGCGGCCTTGTTGGTGAAGGTCACCGACAGGATGCTGTGCGGCGAGACGTCCAGGCGCTGGATCAGGAAGGCGATGCGGTGCACCAGCACGCGGGTCTTGCCGGAGCCGGCACCGGCCAGCACCAGTTGATGACCAGGCGGTGTGGTAACCGCATGGTGCTGGGCTGGGTTTAGAGAACTGAGTCGCTGATCGAGGTCATTTTGCATCGCGGCATTCTAGGGGGGCGACGCAGGTAGGGCAAACGCTGCTGATGGCGACGTGACCAGCTGTCGGCCTGGGCCTTCGGGCGGCGACGATCAGTGTTCCGGCAGGTTGGCGAAAATACTCGCCAGCACCTGGTTGAGCTTGCGCAGCTGGGCTTCGGAAAGGCCCTCGAAACTCTTGTGGAACAGCTCGTCGGTGAGCTCGTGCATGGCGAAGAACGCCTTGCGCCCGGCTTCCGTGAGGGTGACCTGGGTAACGCGACCGTCCTGGGCGCTCTGGCTGGTTTCCACCAGGCCATCGTCCTTCATGCGGTAGACGATCTTGGTGATGGTCGACAGCTTGGCCACGGCGTGTTCGGAAATTTCCGAAATGCTCGAATTGTCGTTCTCGAAGAGGATGTTGAGCACCCGCCAGCGCGGGATGTCGAGGTCGATGCGCTTGAGCAGTTTTTCCATGGCCAGGGAGTAGCGGCCATACACGCGCGCCAGCCAGTAGAAGGGAAATTCTTCCTTGTGGAAGTCTTCGCTGGCGGGGTTGTAGCGGCTGCGGCGTTTCTTGGCGCTGGACATGAATGGGCTGCTTTATGAAAGTCGGCGGGCAATCATAGACATTTCTACTAATTCCGGCACCCGTCGGGCCATGGGGGCTGCGCGTCAGGGTGACGCATTGTTGCAGCCCTGCCACCTTTGATGCGCTGTTTGCGCGGGATGGCCGGGCGGCTCCAGTGTGTGGCCCCGCGCGTGTTACAGGCTTGTCATTGCCTGCCAGAAATTGTGCGTTTTCAGCCACGGCGGCAACGCAGCGGCTCAGCCGTGCTGGGTTTGTACCCGGTAGTCGCGAGGCGAGACGCCGTACTGGCGCTTGAATACCCGGGAGAAGTGCGCCGAATCGCTGAAGCCCCACTTGTAGGCGATGGTGGTGATGCGCAGGGCGTCGTCGAGCAGGTCGCGGGCGCTGCATTCCAGGCGCTGGCGCTGTACGTAGCGGCAGATGCTGTCGCCATCGATCTCGAATTGCCGGTACAACTGACGCACCGAGATGTTCAGCCGCGCTGCCAGCTCGGCGGGCGAGGGCGCATGGGGTAGGGATTCCTGGATCAGCTGCTCGGCCATGCGCCGCAGCGGGCGGGCGCGCGGGCTGTCGGTACTGTCCTGCAGGCACGGCTGCAGCAGGCTGATCAGCGCATCCTGTACTGCCGCGCCATCCTGGGCGTCGCTGTGTTCGGCTTGAGGCTCGGCGATCTGAGCCAGCAGCCCGGCCAGCACACGACCGCTGAGGTTGGTGTGCGGCACTTTGCCAAAGCGCTTGGTCCTGGCCGGCAGGGCGCGATCCAGGGTGCGTCGGCACAGGTGCACCGACAGTTGATGCACCAGGCCCTGGGGGCACATCTCGAAGGTTTTCGCCGAGTCCAGCAGGGCGATGTCGCCAGGCTGCAGCACGAATTGCTGCTGATCATGGTTGATCGCCATGACCCCCTCACGCTGCATCACCAGAAAATAGAACTGGTCTTCGCCGCGATCCTGATGGGCCTGTTCGCGACAGATCGACCGGGCGTTGACGTGGATATCGGCAACGCCCAGGCCACCCAGGTCGCGATGACTGATATCACCGATGAATGGGCTCTGCGCACGCTGGGTAACGAAGCGGCCACACACGGCGCTGACGGCCTGGTTCCAGTGATCGAAATCGTGGGCTTTTTGCACGTTCACGGGGCACCTCGAGGGCTTCTTCTAATCGTTATAGTGCGTAACTGTGCAGAAACTGCACACATTACTAATCACGAGAATATTCAAGCATTTCTCGGGCCATAAAGCGTTTGCCGATGCGCCTGGTCTACCAGGGCAATGGGCGTTCGGCGCGCAGTTTGCGCACCATGGCGGCGAAGAAGGTGTCGGCGAAGCCGCTGTCGCGGATCAGCATGGCGGTCAGGCCGGCACATTTTTCGGCGACGCCTTCGCCCAGCGGGTTGTCCTCGCCGCCCAGGGCGCCGGCGGCGCACTGGTTTTCGGCGGCGCGCTGCACGGTCCAGAGCAGGAAGAAGGTCTTCTCGATGCTGCTCTCGCCCACCGCGATGCCATGGTTGCGCAGCACCAGGATGTGCTTGTCGCCGAGGCTTGCGATCATCCGCGTCTTCTCGTCATCGAACAGGGTGATGCCTTCGAAGCTGTGATAGCCGATACGGCCGTAGAGCTGGGCGCCGTAGAAGTCGTCGTGGGTGAAACCGCGCTTTTTCTGCACCACGGCGCTGATTGGCGTGGTGTGGGTGTGGATCACGCACTGGATGTCATCGCGGGCGCCGTGCACGGCGCTGTGCAGGGCGAAGCCGGCCGGGTTGCCATGGTAGTCCGAGGGCTCCAGCTTGTTACCGTGCAGGTCGACCTTGAGCAGGTTGGCCGGGGTGATTTCGCTGTAGTTGAGGCCGAACGGATTGACCAGGTAGTGGTGCGCCGGGCCGGGCAGGCGCGCGGAGATGTGGTTGAAGATGGTCTCGGTCCAGCCGAAGTAATCCACCAGGTGATAGCAATGGGCGAGCTTGACGCGCAGCGCCCACTCGTCGTCGCTGCAGTGGGCGGGTTTGCCGGTAGGGTGAGTGGCGTTCATGGGCGGCCTCCTGAGTCAGTGAGTGGTTGGCTGTTCGCCGCGAAAGTGCGCCAGCGTGAGAATGTCCTGGGTGACCGGCATGCTGAGCCCCTGGTAGCCGGCCAACTCGACCACCGCATCACCAATGGCCGCCAGTTCCAGTGGGCGGCCGTGCTGGTAGTCCTGCAGCATCGAGGTGCGCACCGCGCCCATCTCGGCGCCCAGCCTCATGAAGGTCTCCGGGTCGAAGGTGATGCGCGCGCCGTAGGCGGCGGCGATCAGCAGGGTTTCCTGAATGATCTTGGCGGTTACGCCGCGCAGGTCGGCGCGGCCATACAACTGCTCCAGGGTCGCGCCGGTGACCACCGACAGCGGGTTGGAGCTGAGGTTGGCGATGATCTTGGTCCACAGCGGGTCGCGAATATGCTCGCTGGCGCGCGCTTCGATACCGGCCCGTTCGACCAGTGCGCGAATCCAGTCCAGGCGCTCGCTGGGTTGCCCGTTCGGCTCGCCGAGAATCATCAGGTGTGGGTTGTTCGAACGGGCCGCGCCGGGCGCCTCGGTCTCGGCGGTGATGAACACCACGCAGCCGAGTATCCGCTGCAGATCGAGCGCCGCGCTGAGCGCACCGTCCGGATCCACGGCCCGCACCTGACGCTCGGCGAAACGCCCCGGCAGGCCATGGAAGTACCACCAGGGCACGCCGTTGACCACCGGCACCACCACGGTTTGCGGGCCGATCAGCGGCCCGAGCGTGGGCAGCAGGTCGGCCAGTGCTGGCGCCTTGGTGCAGATGAAGATCAGGTCCTGCTCGCCCAGTTCGGCGCAGCTGTCGCTGGCGTTCACCGGGCTGTGGTGGCTGCCGTCGAGGTCGCTCAGGCGCACACCGTTGGCACGCAGCGCCGCCAGGGTTTGCCCGCGGGCCAGCATGCTGACCGGTTGGCCACCGGCACCGAGCCGCGCGGCCAGGGTGCAGCCGATGGCGCCGGCGCCGACGATGCACACGCGGCGGTTGGTGGGTGATGACATGGCGATTCCCTTTGGCCAGTGTGATGAAGTGAGTGGCGCCGAGGGTCTGTACGAAAAGTCTCCGAGTGCAGGTACTTTTCGTACAGAGCCTAGCCGGCGAGCATCTCCTGATGCTTGCTGGCCAGCCCCAGGTAGGCCTCGATCACCCGAGGGTCATCGGCCAGTTCGGCGGCCGGGCCCTGCATGGCGATCTGACCGGTTTCCAGCACGTAGGCGTAGTCGGCCACGCGCAGGGCCGCACGGGCGTTCTGCTCCACCAGCAGGATCGATACGCCCTGGCGGCGCAGGTCGGCGATGATCCGGAAGATCTCCCGGGTGATCAGTGGCGCCAGGCCCAGGCTCGGTTCGTCGAGCATCAGCAGCTTGGGCTTGGCCATCAGTGCGCGGCCCACGGCGAGCATCTGCCGTTCGCCGCCAGATAGGGTGGCGGCCAGTTGCCCGCGGCGCTCGTGCAGGCGCGGGAACAGGCCATAGACCTCGTTCAAGGTCCTGCGCCAGTCACGATCGCCCTGGCGCACGCGCTGGAAGGCGCCAAGCTGCAGGTTGTCTTCCACGCTCATGCTGTTGAACAGCTCGCGCTTCTCCGGCACCAGGCCCAGGCCGCGGCCGACCAGCACCTCGACTTCCGGGACGGCTTCCAGCGTGCCGTCGAAATTCACCTGCCCACGGGAGCCGAGCACGCCCATGATCGCCGACAGCAGGGTGGTCTTGCCGGCACCGTTGGGGCCGATCACGGTGACGATCTGCCCTTCGCCGACGGTCAGGCTGGCGTTGCTCAGCGCCTCGACCTTGCCGTAGGCCACGCACAGGTCCTTCACGTCGAGCAGGGTGTTACCGGGTTGATTGCTCATCGTCTTCACTCCGCTGCGCCCAGGTAGGCTTCGAGTACCGCCGGGTTTTTCTGCACTTCGTCCGGCAGGCCTTCGGCGATCTTCTGGCCGAATTCCATCACCACCACGCGATCGACCAGGCCCATCACGAAGTCCATGTCGTGCTCCACCAGGAGGATCGCCATGCCTTCGCCGCGCAGCTTGCGCAGCAGCTCGGCGAGCGCCTGTTTCTCCTTGTGGCGCAGGCCGGCGGCGGGCTCATCGAGCAGCAGCAGGCAGGGGTCGGCGCACAACGCGCGGGCGATTTCCAGGATGCGTTGCTGGCCCAGCGCCAGGCTGCCGGCTTCCTCGTAGAGGTAGTCGCCGAGGCCGACGCGCTCCAGCTGGCGCCGCGCTTCACGCAGCAGCTCGGCTTCCTCGCCGCGCTCGCTGTGCAGCAGCGCCGGCACGATGCCCTTGTCGCCGCGCAGGTGCGCGCCGATGGCGACGTTCTCCAGCACGCTCATGGTCGGCAGCAGCTTCACGTGCTGGAAGGTACGGCTCATGCCCAGCCGGGCGATGCGCCGCGAGGCGATGCCGTTGATGCGCTGGCCAAGGAACAGCACCTCGCCTTCGGTGGGGAAATCCACTCCGGAGATCTGGTTGAACAGCGTGCTCTTGCCGGCGCCGTTGGGGCCGATCAGGGCGAGGATCTCGCCGGCATGGATGCTCAGGTTCATGCGGTCGTTGGCCACCAGGCCGCCGAAGCGCTTGGTCACCTCGCGGGCTTCGAGAATCAGCTCACCGCCCGCCGGCAACTGCCGCCGCGGCAATGCTGGCGGCTGTTCATCGGCCCTGGGCGCACCGCTACCCTGGCGCCAGCGGGCCGGGGTCAGGCGCAGCAGCAACGGCCACAGGCCGCCCGGCGCGCGCTGCATGAGCAGCACGATAAGCAGGCCGAATACGATGGTTTCGTAGTTGCCCTGGCTGCCCAGCAGCAGCGGCAGCCAGTCCTGCAGCCACTGCTTGAGCAGGGTCAGGATGCCGGCACCGAGCATGGCGCCCCAGACGCTGCCCACGCCGCCGATCAGCGCCATGAACAGGTACTCGATGCCCATGTGCAGGCCGAACGGCGTGGGGTTCACGAAGCGCTGGTTGTGGGCGTACAGCCAGCCGGAAAGCGCGGCCAGCAGCGCCGAGATGACGAAGATCACCATCTTCGCGCGGAAGGTATTCACGCCCATCGACTCGGCCATCACCTGGCCGCCCTTGAGGGCACGAATCGCCCGGCCCTCGCGGGAGTTGAGCAGGTTCTGCACCAGCAGCATGGCCAGCAGCAGGATCACCCAGATCAGGTAGAACATCTTCCAGCCCTTATCCAGCACCAGGCCGAACAGCGAGATGGGCGGCAGGCCGCTCATGCCGGTGTGGCCGCCAAGGCCGTCGAGGGTGCCGAACAGGTAGTAGAGGGAAATGCCCCAGGCGATGGTGCCCAGCGGCAGGTAATGGCCGGACAGCTTCAGGGTCAGCGCGCCGAGAAGCAGCGCCACCGTGGCGGTCAGGGTGATGCCGACCAGCAGCGCCAGCCAGGGCGAACCACCGGCCCAGGCCAGCCAGGTGGGCAATTGCTCGGTGGCGGTCAGGTAGGCACTGGTATAGGCGCCGAGGCCGACGAACGCCGCCTGGCCGAAGCTGGTCATGCCGCCAACGCCGGTGAGCAGCACCAGACCGAGCACCACCAGGGTGTACAGGCCGATGTAGTTGAGCAGGGTGATCTGGAAGGTCGGCAGCGCCAGGGGGGCGAGGCCGAGCAGCAGGACGAAAACGAACAGCAGGGCGCGCAGGTTCATTCTTCTTCCTCCACGTGACGGCTGGTGAGCGAGCGCCAGAGCAGGAACGGAATGATCAGGATGAACACGATGATCTCTTTATAGGTACTGGCCCAGAACATCGAGAACGCCTCGATCAGGCCGACCGCCAGGGCACCAAGCGCAGCCACCGGGTAGCTGACCAGCCCGCCGATGATGGCGCCGACGAAACCCTTGAGGCTGATCACGAAGCCGGAGTCGAAATACAGGGTGGTGATCGGCGCGATGAGAATCCCCGACAGTGCGCCGATGAAGGTCGCCATGGCGAAGGTCGCCTTGCCCGCCAGGGTCGGCGAGATGCCCATCAGCCGCGCACCCATGCGGTTCACCGCGGTGGCACGCAGCGCCTTGCCATAGAGGCTGCGCTCGAAGAACAGGAACAGGCCGATGATCAGTGCCAGGGACACCGCGATGACCCACAGCGTCTGGCTGTTGAGGGTCACCGGGCCGAGCTCCAGGCCGGCTTCGGAGAACGGCTGAGTACGTGCGCCCTCCGGGCCGAACAGCAGCAGGCCGACGCCGACCATGGTCACGTGCACGGCGATGGAGACGATCAGCAGCACCAGCGGATGGGCGCCGGCCACGGGCTGGAAGAACAAGCGGTAGATCTGCGGGCCCAGCGGCACCACCAGGGCCAGGGTCAGCAGCGCCTGCAGGGCCATCGGCAGCTCGGCCAGGGGCAGGTTGCGCACCAGCAGCACCATCGCCACGGCGTAGAGGAGCTTCACCGGCACCCAGCGCGGCAGCCGGAAGGCATGGCCGCTACGCAGAGCACCGACCAGGTCGAGGCTGCAGTCGATCAGGGTCAGGCCGAGCAGCAGCCAGACCAGCGCGGTCGGCTGGCCGGCCTGCAGGGCGGCCATGGTCAGGGCGCCGTAGGTCACGTATTCACCCTGCGGAATCAGCAGAATCCGGGTCACGGTGAACACCAGGAGAATGGAGAGCGCCAGCAGCGCGTAGATCGCGCCATTGGTCACGCCATCCTGGCCGAGCAGCAGGGCTATCTGGAAATTCATGGAGGCAACATCCTTCGCATGCGGGGCTGAGCAAGCGCGTGATGAACCCCGGCCCGTAGGCCAGGGGCGCATCTGACGGCGAGCGTGTTACCGGTGCCAGGCAACGGTCAGGGTTACTTGAGCAGTACCCACTTGCCGCCTTTCACGGTGATCAGCTCGCGGCCACGCACGTCGAAGCCGCTGTGATCCTCCGCGCTCATGTTGTACACGCCCTGGGTCCCGGCCAGTTCGTGGGTGCTTTCCAGCGCATCGCGCAGGGCGGCGCGAAACTCCGGGGTACCCGGTTGGCCTTTCTGCAGGGCGGCAGGGATGGCCTTCTCCAGCAGCAGGCCGGCGTCATAGACGTTGGCGCCGAAGGTCGCCGGCGCGCTGCCGTTGAGCTTGGTGTAGTCATCGATGTATTTGCGGGCGACGCCCTTGGATGGGTGATCGTCCGGCATCTCGTCGAGCACCAGCATCAGGCTGGCCGCCAGCACGGTGCCCTCGACCTTGCGCCCGCCGAGCTGCAGGAAGGCCGGCAGCGCCGCGCCGTGGGTCTGGTAGACCTGGCCCTTGTAACCCTGATCGACCAGGGTGGCTTGCGGCATCACCGCCGAGCCGCCGGGTGCGGCGACCAGTACGGCGTCCGGGCGCTGGGAAAGGACTTTCAGGCTCTGCCCGGTCACCGAAGTGTCCTGGCGCTGGAAGCGCTCGTTGGCGACGATCCTGATGCCGTTCTTCGCGGCCAGGGCGCTCATCACCTTGCCCCAGTTCTCGCCGTAGGGGTCGGCAGTGCCGATCAGGCCCAGGGTCTTCACGCCGTTCTTGACCATGTGTTCGGTCAGCGCCTCGGCGATCAGCTCATCGTTCTGGGTGGTCTTGAACACCCATTTCTTCTGCTCGTTCATCGGCAACACCACGGCGGCGGTGCCCACCGGGGCGAGTAGCGGCGTGCCCGACTCGGCGGCGAACTGGATGACGCCCATGGCGTTGGGCGAGCCGCTCGGGCCGATGATGGCGTCGACCTTCTCCTCGTCAAGCAGCTTCTTGAATGCCTTGACCGTGGCGGTCGGATCACTGCCGTCGTCGAGCGCGACGTAGCGGATGGCCTCGCCGCCGGCTTCGCTCGGCATCAGCGCGATGCTGTTTTTCTGCGGGATACCGACCAGCGCGATAGGCCCGGTCGAGGAGGTGATAACGCCGATCTTCACGTCGGCCTGAGCCGTTAGCGACGCGCAGAGCGCGCCCAGTAGCAGGGTGGACACAGCCTTCTTGAGCAGCATGTCGTACTCCGGGGTGCAGGGCTAATAACGGGCTCAACAGCCGTACCGCGGGGGTAGGGGTATCGCCTTCTCGTAATGGGCTCGGTGGTGTCACCGGCATAGCGCAACCGGTGAACAGCGGGCGGTGCAGCTGAGGGAGAAATTGCAGGTTGCATGCCAGAAATTTTCGAGCAGGGCTGGCGAAGCGGTAGTTGGCGGCCTGCCGGGGCGGCCGGCAGCGGGGCGATTTCGAACTCACGAAAATCTGCCTGCGGGCAACAAAACCAAGGGTTTGAGCGCTAATTTCTAGTGATTTTTCTGCTTAAAAATTGAGATTTTTATGCTGTATTTTCAGGCGTAAATTTTTTCTACCGGCACTTATTTTTCGATTTTTATTCTTGATCAAAAAATAGCCAGGTAACACATGTGCCCACGGAGTCTTTTTTAAAATATCTCGTTAAATATATGTTTTTAAAAGATATTAATCTTGAATCTAAAAAATTTACTGATTTTGACGACGTTACCTAAATGCACGCACTTGGTGCTTTTTAGTGGAAAAGTGCACCAAATTACTCATCATTTAATTTTGAATATTCAATTGACAATTCACGTAATTCTGACGATTTTAGATTTACGCGAATCGGCAGCGTTGGCTGCCCGACGCAACGTTCAAAAGTAGGTGAGTGGCATGAAGATGGTCATCGAGCACATGAAGCTGGGCGGCGCCGGACTGACGGTGATGGTCAAGGACACCATCGATATCGCCGGCTACCCGACCCGCGCCTCCAGCCGTGCCCTGCAGGATGCGCCGCCGGCCGAGCAGCATGCTGCAGTGGTCGAGCGCGTATTGGCAGGCGGCTGCCAGATCCTCGGCAAGACCGTGCTGCATGAACTGGCCTACGGCACCACCGGCATCAACGCCTATGCCGGCACCGCGGAAAACCCGCGCTACCCCGGGCGCATTCCCGGCGGCTCCTCCAGTGGCTCGGCTGCTGCCGTGGCCGCTGGCCTGTGTGACTTCTCCCTGGGCACCGACACCGGCGGCTCGGTACGTATTCCCGCCTGCTGTTGTGGGGTGTTCGGCTTCAAACCCACCTTTGGGCGTATCGACCGCCGCGGCGTTATGCCCGCCCAGACCAGCCTGGACTGCATCGGGCCATTCGCCCGCAAACTGTCGACGCTGAACGAGGCGATGGCGGTGATCGACCCGTCGTTCGGGGCGGCGCCCGAGCTGGGCGACCTCCGTATCGGCGTGGTGTCGGTACAGGCGGCCAGCGATATTCAGGACGCCATCGAGGCGCTGCTCGCCGCCAGCGACCTGCCCCTGGGCCGTGTCGAGCTGCCAGGCCTGCAGGCCGCTTACGACGCCGGCATGGTGGTGATCAACCGGGAAACCTGGAACGCCTGCGGCCACCTGCTCGACACCGACCTGGTCGGCGCCGACATCGCCGGGCGCCTCGAGGCTGCCGGGCAGACCAGCGATGCCGCCCTGGCCGAGGCCGAACAGGTACGTGGGCGTTTCACTGCCGAAGTGGACGCCGCCCTCGAGCGCTTCAGCGTACTGGCCCTGCCGACCATGCCCGATTACCCGCTGCGCCTTGAAGACGCCGCCGACACCCGCGCGGTGCTCGGCATGACCGCTTTCGTACGCCCCTTCAACCTGTCTGGCCACCCGGCACTGAGCATTCCCTGCGAAGGGCAGGCCGGTCTGCCGGTTGGCCTGCAACTGATCGCCGCCAAGGGCGCCGACGAACTGCTTCTGGCAGTCGCCGGCGAGCTGTTGCGGCGCCTCGACTCCAACCTCCTGTGATCCCGGAGCCTGTCATGAATTCGCTCAACCTGGCCGGCAAGCTGCCCGCCGCCCCCATTACCGACAGCCAGGCCTTCGTGGATCTGCTGGCGGACATCAAGCAGCGTGGCCGTGCCGGTGAGTTCGACCGCCTGGGCCATATCGCGCCGGACGTGATCGAGTCGTTCAAGGCCGTCGGCGTATACCGCGCCCTGGTGCCGCGCCGCTTCGGTGGCGACGAGCGCTCGCCTGGCGAGTTCTGCGCCATGATCGAGGAGATCGCCAAGGCCGACGGTTCCGCCGGCTGGGTCGCCAGCTTCGGCATGAGCCCGGTCTACCTGGCTTCGCTGCCGCTGGAAACCATCAAGCAGGTGTATGCCGACGGCCCGGACGTGGTGTTCGCCGGCGGTATCTTCCCGCCGCAGCCGGCTGACCCGGTGGCAGGCGGCTTCAAGGTCAATGGCCGCTGGAAGTACTCCAGCGGCTGCATGGGCGCCTCGCTGGTCGGTGTCGGCATCGCGCCGAAGAACGGCGACAAACTCGACCTGCCACGTTTTGCGGTCATGCCGCAGAGCCAGGTGCGCATCGACCGGACCTGGGACACCGTCGGCCTGCTCGGTACCGGCAGCCACGACCTGGTGGTCGAGGATGTGGTGGTGCCCGAGGCCTGGACCTTCGTGCGCGGCGGCCCGGCCAACCTCGACGAGCCGTTCTTCCGTTACCCGTCACTGTCGTTCGCCACCCAGGTGTTGTCCGTGGTCGGCCTGGGCGTGGCCCGCGCCGCGCTGGACGAGCTGCGTGACATGGCCAGCGGGCGCATCTCGGTGACCGGCGCGCCAGCCGTCGCCGACCGCCCGCTGGCCCAGGTCGAGATCGCCAAGGCCGAGGCGGCCCTGCGCGCGGCGCGCTGCTTCTTCTACGAAGCCATCGACGACGTCTGGCAACTGGTGCTCGCTGGCGAGCCGCTGCCGGCGGAAAAGGTCAACCTGCTGCGCCTGTCGTCCACCCACGCCGTGCGCGTTGCCGCTGAAGTGGCGCGCAGCGCGCAGATGCTCTCGGGCATGACCGGCGTCTACAACAGCAGCCCGCTGGCACGTTTCGTCAACGACGCCCAGGTGGTGACCCAGCACGCCTTCATGGGCGACATCACCTACCAGAACGCCGGCGCCATCTTCTTCGGCAAGCAGCCCCTGCCGGGCTACCTCTAACTTTTCCTGGAGCCAAACATGAGCGAGAAAAAACCACTGCGCGTGCTGTTCTGCATGGGCATCAACCAGAACTTCTTCGACGCCGCACGTGAAGAGCAGCTGGAAGTCTGGGCCGCGTTCAGCGCCATGTGGAACGGCATTCACGACCTGCCGGGGGTGACCGTGTTCGGCAACATGGACGACGACCAGAGCATGGTCGGCCCGAGCAGCGGCTACCCCTGGACCACCTACCTGCTGGCCGACGTGCCGGACATCGAAACCGTGCACGCCGCCTGCAACCTGCTGCGTACCACCGCGGTGGGCAGCGGCCCGTACAAGCTGTGGCGCTACGTGAAGATCGAGGCCCGTACCGGCCGCGAACTGATCATTCAGCGCGCGTGAATGCCATTTCGACCGTCGCCGAACTTCACGCCCGCCTCGCTCGCTTCGAAACCGAGCATGCCGTGCGCGCCTGCATGAACCGCTACATGGTGTTGTGCGACGCCCTGGACGCCAGCACGCCGCTGGACGAACTGGCTGGCCTGTTCACCAGCGATGCCGTGTGGGAAGGCAAGGGCGCCAAGTACGCCTCAAGCTTTGGCGGCTACCACGGCCGTGAAGCGATTCGCGCGATGTTCGCCACCTACATGAAAACCCCGGCGCACTTCGCCCTCAACGTGCACTTCCTGACCAGCGAGCTGATCGAGGTGCAGGGCGAGGGCGCGACCGGCAGCTGGGTGATGTTGCAGACCTCGACCTTCGCCAGCGGCGCCTCGCACCTCAACGCGGCGCGCCTGACCGTGCGCTTCGCCGAGGAGCAGGGGCAATGGCGCATGGCGCACTTCCAGACCGAGAACCTGTTCAGCCGCCCTGTCAGCGCCTGGAACAGCGAGGCCGACCTGCCGGTGCCGAACAAAGCGGCCGAATGACCCGAGACTTTTTTGCAGTCGGCCAGATAAGCCGACCAGGAGCCAACCGTGAATAACATGATCGATGTCGTGAACCTCGAATGCGACCCCGCCGAGCTGGTCAAGGCCGACCGCGTGCACACCTCGCTGTACACCGACGCCAAGCTGTTCGACGCCGAGATGGAAAAGATCTTCTACAGCACCTGGGTGTGGGTCGCCCACGAGAGCGAGATTCCGGACGCCGGCAGCTACAAGAGCACCTTCATCGGCAAGCAGCCGGTGATCGCCGTGCGTGACCGCAAGAAGCAGGTCAACGTGCTGCTCAACCGCTGCCGTCACCGCGGCGCCACCGTGTGCGAACACAAGAAGGGCAAGACCAACAGCTTCGTCTGCCCGTACCACGGCTGGGGCTACGCCCTCGACGGTTCGCTGCGCGGCATTCCGCACCCGGACAGCTACGGCGAGTGCCTGGACAAGAGCGAACTGCCGCTTGTGAGCCTGCGTACCGAAAGCTACGCCGGGATGATCTTCGCCACCTTCAAGGACGACATCGAGCCGCTGGTCGACTTCCTCGGCCCGGCCAGGAAATGGATGGACCTGTTCATGAAGCAGGGCGCCGGCTATGGCATCAAGGTGCCGGGCGAACACCGCTTCCGCTTCCCGGGCAACTGGAAGATCCAGCTGGAAAACACCACCGACGCCTACCACTTCCCGCTGGTGCACAAGTCGTTCCTGCACTCGGTCGATCAGCAGACCATGGACATGCTCGATTTCGTCGACGGCGCAGGCTACGTCGAAGACCTGGGCAACGGCCACAGCGTGATGGTGATGATCCCCGACCTGATCGACCTGGAAGCCAACCTCGACCTGCCGATCCCGACCCGCTTCGAGAGCCTGGCGCAGGAGCTGCGTGACGAGGGCATCGAGGAGCAGCAGGTGCGCCGCATCGTGCGTGCGGTGGGTGGCTCGGGCTTCAACCTCAACCTGTTCCCCAACATCGCCTGCTCGATGGCGTTCTTCCGGGTGCTGCAGCCGATCTCGGTCAACGAGACGGAAATCCACCACTCGGTGATCACCATGGATGGCGGCCCGGCCGTGGCCAACCGCTACCGCCTGCGCCTGCACGAGCACTTCCAGGGCCCGATGGGCTTCGGCACCCCGGACGATTCCGAGGCCTGGGAGCGTGTGCAGAAGGGCGCCAGCGCCGGCGAAGACCTGTGGATCATGCTCAACCGCGGCCTGCCCGGCGAGAAACCCAGTGAAGACGGCCTGGTCAGCGACGTGTCCGCTGAAACCGGCATGCGTGCTGCCTACCAGCAGTGGAAAAAGATGATGTCGGCCTGAGCGACGGAGAACCGAAAATGAATCTGCAATTGCTGCAAGAAGTCACCGCTTTCATCTGGGCCGAAGGCGACATGCTCGACCACAACGAGTACGACACCTGGCTGGCGCTGTGGGCCGACAAGGGCACCTACATCATCCCCATCGACCCGAAGGAAGAAGACTTCGAGAACACCCTCAACTACGCCTACGACGACGCCCACATGCGCCAGTTGCGGGTGCAGCGGCTGATCGGTGGCGAGTCGATTTCCACCAGCCCGCAGCCGCGCACCGTGCGCACCGCGGCGAACTTCCGGGTGCTCTCCGAGGACGGCGACAAGGTGCGGGTGCGTTGCTCCCAGCACCTGCGCGATTTTCGCAAGGACTCGCTCAAGCACTACAGCGCCGACCTGACCTACGACCTGGTGCGCAGCGGCGACAGCTTCCAGATCCAGCGCAAGCTGATCCGCCTGATCAACTCCGACGATACCCTCGCGGGCATCGGTTACATCCTCTGAGGGCCCGACCATGACGCAGATCGCATTGGTCACCGGCGCCGCTCAGGGCCTGGGTCTGGCCATCGCCAGCCGGCTGTTCGCCGCCGGCTACGCGGTGGTGATCACCGACCTGTCGCTGGAGCGCGCCCAGGCGGCTGCCGAGGGCCTGGACGCCAGCGGCGAGCGGGTGCTGGCACTCAAGCTCGACGTCGGCAGCAAGGCGGATTTCGAGGCCGCGCTGTACGCCACCGTGGCCCGCTTCGGCGGCCTGCAGGTGGTGGTCAACAACGCCGCGATGACCATGGCCACGCCGGTCATGCAGATCAGCCCGGAAGAGTTCGACCGCGTCATGAGCCTCAACACCCGCAGCGTGTTCGTCGGCTGCCAGGTGTTCGGCGCGCACATGGCCCAGGCCGGCTACGGGCGCATCGTCAACATGGCCTCGCTGGCCGGGCAGAACGGCGGCACCGCCACCGGCGCGCATTACGCCGCGTCGAAGGGCGCCATCGTCACCCTGACCAAGATCTTCGCCAAGGAACTGGCCGCCGGCGGCGTGACCGTCAATGCCATCGCACCGGGGCCGATCGACTCGCCCATGGTGCACGCGGTGGTATCGGCCGAACGCATGCCGGGCATGCTCGCCAACATCCCGGTAGGGCGGCTGGGCGATGCGGATTTTCTCGGCGACCTGGTCGTGCAGCTGGCACGTCCGGAAGCCTATTTCACCACCGGGGCGACCTGGGATTTGAACGGCGGCTTGTTCATGCGCTGAGTTGGACCAACCAATACGACGGCCGAACCAACGACCGCCTTTACCTTGACGTGCAATGCGGGTGAACCCGAGATGACTGAACAACTCCTGACGGTGCAAGTGCACAAGCGCCAGCTGCAGGGCGACGGCGTCGTCGTCCTTGACCTGATTCCGGTGGGCGGCGCCACGCTGCCGGCGTTCGACGCCGGTGCCCATGTGGATATCCACATCGCTCCTGGCCTGGTGCGCCAGTATTCGCTGTGCAGCGACCCGGCCGATCCTGCCGTCTACCGTCTCGGTGTGCTCAAGGACCCCGCTTCGCGCGGTGGCTCGACAGGCGTGCACGACACCCTGCTCGAAGGCACCGAGGTGCAGATCAGCGCGCCGCGCAACCTGTTCCCGCTGGCCACGGCCGCCAAGCGCTCGATCCTGCTTGGCGGCGGCATCGGCATCACCCCGATGATCGCCATGGCCTACGCCCTGCACGCCAGGGGCGAGGATTTCGAGCTGCACTACTGCGGCCGTTCGCGCAGCCGTAGCGCCTTTCTCGAACAGTTGCAGAACGTCGCCTTCGCCGACCGGGTCTTCACCCATTTCGATGACGAAGCGCCCGAGCAGAAGCTCGACATGGACGCCGTACTCGGCCAGGCCGAAAGCGGCGTGCACATCTACACCTGCGGCCCGACCGGGTTCATGGAGTGGGTGATCGGCGAGGCGCTGGGGCGCGGTTACGCCGATGACCACATCCACCGCGAATACTTCCAGGTGGAGGTCGACAGCAGCGGCGCCAGCTTCGAAGTGGTCGCCGCCCGCAGTGGCAAGCGCGTGCAGGTGGCCGAAGGGCAAAGCATTCTCGAGGCCCTGGCGGATGTCGGCATCAAGATCGAGATTTCCTGCGAGCAGGGTATCTGCGGCACCTGCCTGTGCGACGTGCTCGAAGGCGAGCCGGACCACCGCGACGTGTACCTCACCGACGACGAGAAAGCGGCCAACGATCAGATCCTGGTCTGCTGCTCGCGCGCCAAATCCCCAAAACTGGTTCTGGACATCTAGGAGAACGGACATGGTCGACGTAACCGGATTCCGTAATGCCATGGCCCGTCTCGGCGGCGCCGTTTCTGTCATCACCACCGACGGCCCCCACGGGCGCTTCGGCTTCACCGCCTCGGCGGTGTGCAGCGTCACCGATTCACCACCCACCCTGCTGGTGTGCATGAATCGCGCGTCCACCTCCAACGTGCATTTCAAGAACAACGGCGTGCTCTGCGTGAACGTGCTCAGCGCCGCGCTGCAGGATATTTCCGGGGTGTTCTCCAACCGCGAACTCGACTCCACCCAGCGCTTCGCCGCGACCTCGTGGACGACCCTGGAAAGTGGCTCGCCGGTGCTGGAACAGGCGCTGGTCAACTTCGATTGCCGCATCGCCCAGGTCCATGAAGTCGGCTCGCACAGCATCTTCTACTGCGAGGTGCTGCACATCAAACAGGGCGACACGGAAGAAGGCCTGATGTACTTCAACCGCGCTTATCACCGCCTCTGCGAATCCTCGAAAGCCGCGTTCTAGAAAGCTTGCAGCCTACAAAAAACCTGGCGCTGCGGCGCCGGGTACGGGCCTTCTCATGCCCGCTTTGCGGATAACCGTGCCGTTCAGAGCACCCGCAAATTCACTGCCACTGTTGATCTGCTCACACCTACAAGACCCCGGCTTGCCGGACACAAAGGAGCATCACATGCACACCACACCCTCGCTCGCACGCGTGCTGAAAAAAGTCGGCCTGATGGGCGCCGTCCTTGCCCCGATAACCGCCCAGGCGGATCTGGTCGACGACAGCCACCTCAAGGTGGACATGCGAAATTTCTACCTGCACCGCGACTTCACCAACAGCGACGCGCCAAGCCCCAAGGTCGGCAGCTGGTCCCAGGGTTTCGACCTGCAATTCGCCTCCGGCTACACCGATACGCCGATCCAGTTCGGTGTCGACGTCAACGCCCAGTACGCCATCCGCCTGGACTCCCACGGCGATGACGGCACCCTGCCGATGGATTCGAGCAGCGGGCGCACCGCCGACGACTACAGCCGTGCTGGCGCCACGCTGAAGATGAAGTACTCCAAGACCGAGCTGCGGATCGGCGACATGCGCCCCGAGCTGCCGGTAGCCTGGCATGACCCGAGCCGCCAGCTGGACACCATCTACCAGGGCGCCGTGCTGGAGTCCAAGGAGATCAGCGGGCTGACGCTGACCGGCGGGCGCTTCTGGTCGGCGGTCACGCGGGAGTCGTCCAACCACGAGAAATTCTACAAATTCGGCTCCACCGACAACCTCGACAGCGACCGCGGCATGGACTTCGGCGGCGCCACCTGGGACATCACCAAAAGCCTGCAGGCCAGCTACTTCCACGCCGTGGTGCACGACATCTACCGCCAGCACTACGTCGGCTTCGCCCACACCGCCGACCTCGGCAGCGGCTTTGGCCTGCGCACCGACGCGCGCTATTTCGACAACAAGGAAAACGGCGACGCGCTCAACGGCGAGATCGACAACCGCGCCTTCTCCGGCGGCTTCACCCTGACCAAGGGCGGCCACAAGGCGAGCATCGTCTACCAGCGCATGTTCGGCGACAGCATGTTCCCGACCCTCAACGGCTACATCCCGCAGTTCTACCTGCTGAACTGGGCCAACCAGCCGTTCATGCGCCCGCAGGAGCGCTCCTGGGGCATCGGCTATGGCTACAACTTCGCCGAGCTGGGCCTGCCGGGCCTGACCTTCAGCAGCCGCTTCATCAAGGGCAGCGACATCGACCTGGGCCGTGGTGTGAAGGGCGCCGAGAACGAGCGCGACCTGGCCCTCAAGTACGTGGTGCAGAGCGGCGCGCTCAAGGGCGTGGGCGTGGAGTGGAAGAACTACCTGGTGCAGCAGCACGACTTCGGTAACGACTTCAACGAGAACCGCCTTTACGTGACCTACACCTGGAACCTGTTCTGAGGCCCCGTAGTTATCGATTAGCCCTGCTGCGGCGGGGCGACAGGAGTGTGTATGTCCAGTACGACGCAAAAGGGCGGCATCAGGCGCATCGTTGCAGCATCGGTGATCGGCAACGCCCTGGAATGGTATGACTTCTTTCTCTACGGCACCGCCGCCGCGCTGGTGTTCGGCCCGTTGTTCTTCCCGGCAGGCACCGACCCGGTGGTCGGCACCCTTGGCGCCTTCGCCGGCTTTGCCGTGGGCTTCGTCGCCCGGCCACTGGGCGGCATCGTCTTCGGCCATATCGGCGACCGCCACGGGCGCAAGCTGGCGCTGGTGATCACCCTGTCGCTGATGGGCTTCGCGACCTTTCTGATGGGCCTGCTGCCGACCTTCGAGCAGGTCGGCTACCTGGCGCCGATCAGCCTGGTGATCCTGCGTATCGTGCAGGGCATCGCCTCGGGCGGCGAGTGGGGCGGCGGCGTGCTGATGCTCAGCGAAAACGCGCCGTCCAGCCGCACCGGCTTCTATGCCTCCTGGAGCCAGCTTGGCGTGACCGGCGGCTTTCTGCTCTCCGCCGGGGCCTTCTACCTGGTGCAGCTGCTGCCAGACGACGACTTCATGAGCTGGGGGTGGCGCATCCCGTTCGTGGCCAGCATCCTGATTTTCGGCGTGGGCCTGTACATCCGCCGTAGCCTGCCGGAAAGCCGCGATTTCCAGCAGGATGTCGAGGCCAAGGCGGCGGCCAAACACCTGCCGGCCATGCAGGTGCTGCGCGAACATCCCAAGGCTGTGCTGCAGGCCATGGGCCTGCGCCTGGCGGAAAACGGCGGGGCGTACATCTTCCTGTCCTTCGCCATGGCCTACGCCAAGTTCACCGGCCTGGCGACCCAGACCGTGTTGATCGGGGTGATGATCGCCATGACCCTGGAGGCGTTCATGATCCTGTTCTGGGGCTGGCTGTCGGACATCATCGGCCGGCGCACGGTGTACGCCATCGGCTCGGTGGGGCTGATCGTCTTCGCGTTCCCGTTCTTCTGGCTGTTCGGCACCCACGACACGCTGCTGGTCTACCTGGCGCTGATCCTTGGCCTGCCGCTCAGCCACGCGGCGATGATCGGCACCCAGCCGGCGTTGATGGGCGAGCTGTTTCCCACCCACGTGCGCTACACCGGGCTGGCCATGGGGCACGAGATCGCCTCGATCTTCGCCGGTGGCTTCGCACCGCTGATCGCCACGGCGCTGTTCGCTCACTTCCAGTCGGCCTGGCCGGTGTCGGTGATGCTGGCGCTTTTCGGCATCGTCACCACCGTCACGCTGCTGACCATCCGCCAGGCGCCGTATCGCACCGGTACGCCGTAGCGCCGTCTCGCCCGAAACCCTCTTGCCCGTGCTTGCGCGGGCTTTTTTATCGCCCGCTGTTTTTCGCACCACTAATGGGAGCCCGCATGACCCTTTTCGAACTGATCACCTTCACGGTGCGCGTGCGCACCCCGGCCGAGGCCATGGGCCGCCTGCAGGCAAGCCTGCAGGTTCACCAGCCGGGTGTGGTGCTGGCCGGTTGCTGGGTCTCGGAGATCGGCCCGCAGAACCAGATCGCCGTGCTGCGCGGCTTCCCCGACGCCGAGACCCGCGTCCAGGAGCGCGCCCGCTACCTGCAGGCGGCTGACGCCTTCGGTATCGCCGACCTGCTGCTGGAGATGCAGGTGGCCGATTACAGCCTGTTCCCGTTTCTCGAACCGCTGGCGCCCGGCGCCCACGGGCCGTTCTACGAGCTGCGCGAATACAACCTGATTCCCTCCGGCCTGGCGCCGACCCTGGCGGGCTGGCAGAAGGCCGTCGGGCCACGCACCGGGCCGCGGTATTCGGCGGTTTACGCGGCGTTCTACGCCACCTCCGGGCAACTGCCGCGCTACTTGCATATCTGGCCCTACGCGAGCCTCGAGCAGCGCCTCGATGTGCGCAGCCGCGCCGTGGCCGACGGCGTGTGGCCGCCGGAAAACTCCGGCCCGCAATTGCAGAAGATGAACTCCACGGTGTACCTGCCCGCCAGCTTCTCGCCGCTGTGCTGAGCACCGCCGGGCAAGACGGCACGCTCGGACAGAGGGATGGCCGGCATCGACAAGCTTTGCCGCGCGGCCTGGCTAGGATGGCTGCACAACGACATGCCGAGCGCTGCCACTGGCGCGCTCCTTTCCAATGCCTATATCCGAGGGTACTGCCATGACCAAGGTTTCGATCACGCCGGCTGTTCAGCAATTTCTGCAGCGCCGGCACGGCTCATTCATCGCCGGCCGTGCGGTGCACGACGAAAGCGGCGCTGCCATCGAGGTCATCAACCCGGCAACCGGTGAGGCGCTTGCCGCCGTCACCGGGGCCAGCGCAGCCCAGGTCGAGGAGGCGGTGGTATCCGCCCGTGCGGCGTTCGAAGGCAGCTGGGCGCAAACCTCGCCCTACCAGCGTGGCGTGTTGCTCAACCGCCTGGCCGACCTGATCGAACAGCACGGCGAAGAACTGGCGCAGCTCGAGAGCCTCTGCTCGGGCAAGGCAATCAACCTGGCACGCGGCCTGGAAGTGGCGCAGAGCGCGGTGTTCCTGCGCTACTTCGCCGGCTGGGCGACCAAGATCAATGGCGAGACCATGACCCCGTCGCTGCCCTCGATGGCCGGCGAGCAGTACATGGCCTTCACCCGCCGCGAGGCGATTGGCGTGGTGGCCGGCATCGTGCCGTGGAATTTCCCGATCATGATCGGCATCTGGAAGATCGCCTCGGCGCTGACCACCGGCTGCACGGTGGTCGTCAAACCCAGCGAATTCACCCCGCTGACCCTGCTGCGCGTCGCCGAGCTGGCCATCGAGGCCGGCATTCCGGCAGGCGTGATCAACGTCGTCAACGGCCTGGGCTCGGTTGGCCAGCAACTGATCGGCCACCCGCGCATCAGCAAGGTGTCGTTCACCGGTTCGGTGCCGACCGGCATCGCCGTCGGCAAGGCGGCCATGGAAGCCAAGCTGACCCGCGCCACCCTGGAGCTGGGCGGCAAGAACCCGGCGGCGATGCTCGCCGACGTGGATATCCACAGCGCGGTGCAGGGCATCGTCATGGCCGCGTTCTCCCACCAGGGGCAGATCTGCGCCTCGCCCGAGCGCCTGTACGTGCATCGCTCGATCGCCGACGACTTCGCCAAGGCCCTCGGCCAGGCGCTGCAGACCCTGAAGATCGGCTCGCCCATGGACGAGAGCGTGCACTTCGGCCCGCTCGCCAACAAACCCCATTACGACAAGATGCTGGCCTTCTTCGCCCGCGCCCAGGCCTCCAACACCGTTATCTGCGGTGCCAAGGCCCATGGCGACACCGGTTACTTCGTCGAGCCGACGGTGATCCTCGCCAACGGCACGGACGATCCCTTCCTGCACGAAGAAACCTTCGGCCCGATCGTCTGCATCCTGCCGTTCGACGACGAACAGCACCTGGTCGACCTGATGAACGACAGCCCCTACGGCCTCGGCGCCAGCATCTGGACCAACAACCTGTCCAAGGCCCTTAGCCTGATTCCCAAGCTGGAATTCGGCACGGTGTGGGTCAACATGCACACCTTCCTCGACCCGGCCGTCCCCTTCGGCGGCACCAAGGCCTCCGGCCTGGGCCGCGAATTCGGTTCGGCGTTTATCGAGGATTACACCGAGCTGAAGTCGGTGATGATTCGGTACTGAGTCAGCGGCTGAATACCAGGCGGGTCGACCTCGGCCGGGACGTCTGGAACGCGCTGCTGCAAGGCTTTTGCGCCATCATATTGAGGTTTTATCGCCAGTTTATTGCCATAAAAACCGACCGTTCAGCGGGTTTTTGACCTATTCGGGAACCCGCCCTGCATCAGTTCGTCGTAGCGACGAATCAGTTTTGCGATGGGTAGGGATGCATGGCGGTGCGCAATGGAGCTGCAGTTGTAGGATTCTGTCTGGCCGTTTTTCCTGTGTGGGTGAACGCCCAGACACCGGGTGAGCGCGAGCTGCAGCGCGATCGGCAGGAGCGTATCCTGCAGGAGCAGCAGCAGCGTTTGCAGGAGCTGCAACGGCTCCCCGGCCGCGAGGCGCAACAACCTGCCGAGCCTGAACCGGGCGACGAACGTTGTTTCGCCATCGACGATATCGAGATCAGTGGTGCCAGCCTGCTGTCGGAGGCCGACCGCGCCGCGATCCTGGCGCCGTTCGCCGACAGCTGCCTGGGCGTCAGCCAGTTCAATGCGCTGCTCAAGGCCATCACCAATCACTACATCGACCGCGGCTATGTCACCACCCGTGCCTACCTGCCGCAGCAGGATCTGTCCGCCCGCACCCTGAAGATCACCGTGGTCGAAGGCCGCCTCGAAGGCCTCGACAGCTCCGCCCTGGCCAGTGATCGTGAGCTGGCGATGAGCTTTCCCGGCAAGACCGGCGAGGTGCTCGACCTGCGTGAACTGGAGCAACTGGTCGAGAACCTCAATCGCCTACCATCGCGCTTCGCCAAGCTGGAGCTGGTGCCCGGCGAGCAGGTGGGTGGCAGCCGCGTGCAATTGCAGGGCGAGCGCAGCAAGCCGTGGCGCGCCAGCCTGTCGCGCCACAACGACGGCCAGCTCAGCACCGGCGAGCAGCAGTGGGGCGTTGGCCTGGACTGGGACAGCCCGCTGGGCCTGGCCGACCAGCTGAGCCTGCGCGCCAGCCGTGATGCGGTCAGCGACAGCTACCGTCATTCGCACAGCCAGAGCCTCTACTACAGCCTGCCCTACGGCTGGTGGACCTTCAGCTACAACTACGGCCAGTCCTACTACCGCAACAAGACCGATTTCAACGGCTTCCTGGCAGAGACCGATGGCGACTACCAGAGCCATAACCTGTTGGCAGAGCGGGTGCTGCACCGCGACAGCGTCAGCAAGACTGCTTTCAGCACCGGCCTGAGCCACGTTCGTACCAATAACTTCATCGAAGACAATCGCATAGGTATCTCCAGCAATCGCCTTAGCGAATGGCAGCTGGGCTTCAATCATGGCCGTCGTGTGGGCAGCGCCTTCGTCAACGCCGACATCGGCTGGCAGCGCGGCATCGGTGCCTTCGACGCCCAGGGCAACGGCCATCCCCGTGGCCAGGATCCGGTCGCCCGCTACAACAAGTACACCCTGACCCTCAGCTACCTGCAGCCCTTCAGCCTGGGTGGCGAGCGCTTCAGTTTCGAGAGTCTGGCCACCGGCCAGAAGAGCGAAGACCAGCTGTTCAGCCCGGCGCGCATCAGCGTTGGTGGTTTGAATTCGGTGCGCGCCTACAAGGATCAGTCGCTGTCCGGCAACAGCGGCGGCTACTGGCGCAACCAGCTGCGCTGGACGCGGCCGGTGACCTGGGCGCCGCTGCAGCCTTTCGTGCAGCAGTACGGCGCCGCCCTGGCCTATGACGTCGGCGTGATCAGCCATGACGAGCACAACAGCGGCGCCAGTGGCCGCCTGAGCGGCCACGCCCTGGAGCTCAGTGCCCGTGGCGAGCACCTGGCCGCCAGCGTGACCTTCGCCCATTCCCTGGAACGCCCCGACGCCTTCACCGAGGGTGAGCGACCGGTGTACTTCCGCCTCGATGTGTTCTTCTGATTTCAACGCGTAACGGAGATAGTCACATGGACGTTCGCAGCCCCCTGAACCGTGCCATCGCCCGCATCCTCATCGGCGTCATGCTGTTCGATCCGGTCAAGGCGCTGGCCGCCGACCTGGCGGTCGACGCCGCAGCCGGCGGCAACACCAGCATCGGCCAGGCCGGCAATGGCGTGCCGGTGGTGAATATCGCCACGCCCAATGGCAGTGGCCTGTCGCACAACAAGTTCACCGACTACAACGTCGGCCAGCAGGGGCTGATCCTCAACAATGGCGCCCAGGCCTTCGTGCCGAGCCAGCTGGGTGGCTACATCAACGGCAACCCGAATCTCCAGGGCGGTGCCGCGGGCGTCATCCTCAACGAAGTGACCGGCAGCAACCGCAGCCAGCTCAAGGGTTACACCGAGGTGGCCGGGCAGGGCGCCCATGTCATCGTCGCCAACCCCCATGGCATCACCTGCGATGGCTGCGGTTTCATCAACACCCCGCGCGCGACCCTGAGCACCGGTGCACCGCAGATTCAGCATGGCCGCCTCAAGGGCTTCGACGTCGACGGCGGCGACATCGCCATCGAAGGCGCCGGCCTCAATGCCAGCAACGTCGACCAGTTCGACCTGATCACCCGCACGGCCAAGATCAACGCCGATATCCACGCCAAGCGCCTGAATGTCATTGCCGGCCGCAACGAAGTGGACGTGGCCACCCTGCAAGCCACCGCCAAGGCCGACGACGGCAGCGAAAAGCCCCAGGTGGCCATCGACAGCTCGGCCCTGGGCGGCATGTATGCGGGGGCGATCCGCCTGGTTGGCACTGAGGCGGGCGTGGGCGTGAAGCTGGCCGGCGACATGGCGGCCACTGCCGGTGATATCCAGATCGATGCCGGCGGCCAGCTGACCATGAACCGCAGCGCGGCCAGCGGCAATACCACCCTGGTGGCCGATAGCGTCGACCTCAGGGGCGATACCTATGCGGGCGGCACCGCCCGTGTCGAGGCCAGGCAGGTGGACGTGCGCGAGAGCCTCGCCGCCGGTGAGCAGGTCAAGGTACAGGCCGAGCGGCTGAACAACGCCGGTGCCATCGAGGCCGGCGTGCGCGCCGACGGCAGCACCAACAGCGCCGGGCATTTGCAGTTGGACGGCGGCAGCGTGCGTAACGGCGGTCAGCTCGTCAGCCATGGCAGCCTGAATACCGACCTGCAAAAACTCGACAACGCCGACGGCCAGATCGCCGCGGCAGGCAGCGCCACGCTCAAAGCCAAGGAACTCGACAACCAGAAGGGCCAGGTCGTCGCCCAGGGCAACCTGACCCTCGACACCGATACGCTGGACAACCGCCAGGGCAGCGCTCTGGCGGGCCAGGCCATGGTGGTCAACGCCCAGGCTGTGGATAACCGCGCCGGCACCCTGGCGGCCGGTGGCACCATCACCGCGAAGGCCAGCAACGCACTGAACAACGACGGCGGTCTGGTGGAGGCCGGCGGTCATCTCGATATGCAAGCCGACAGCCTGAGCAATGCCGGTGGCCGCCTGCGTGCCCTGGGCAGCGGCGGGGAAAGCCGCTTCGCCATCGGCACCGCGTTGAATAACGACGGCGGCGTGCTGGAGGTGGCCAGCGCGGCATTGACCTTCGACACCCCGGCCCTGAGCAACCGTGGCGGTGTGGTGCGTCACCTTGGCAGCGCCGGGCTGAATCTCGACATGGATCTACTCGGCCAGGCCGGTGGTGAGTTCATCACCAACAGCGCGGTGAGCCTGAGTGCCGAAGAGTGGGTCAACAACAGCCTGCTGCAGGCCGCCTCCATCACCCTGGACATCGACCGCCTCACCCAGACCGCCGGCGGCGGCCTGCTGGCGGTCAACAGCCTCAGCACCACAGGCGAAAGCTGGATCAACGATGGCCGTATCGAAACCAACGGCAACCTCGACCTGCGCCTGAGCGGTGATTACCGTGGCAACGGCAGCCTGCTGGCGCTCGGCAACCTCGACCTGCAGGCCGGCAACATCGGCTTCGGCGCCGACGCCCAGTTACGCAGCGGCGGCTATGGCCGCCTGGCGGCACTGGGCGAGTTGGTCAGCCAGGGGCGGATGACCGCTGGCGCCTGGCTGAGCATGGCGGCGCAGAAGATCGACAACCGCGGCACTCTGGGCGCGGGCGGCGACCTGCTGTTGCAGGCCAGCACTATCCGCAACGATGGCGGGCTGATATTCAGCGGCGGCAACCTGCAGCTGCTGGCCGACCGTTTCACCAACCGCCTCGCGGCGCTCTACAGCCTGGGCCACCTGAGCATCGCCAGGGATGCCCAGGGCAGCCTCGCCAGCCTGATCGAAAACCGCTCCGGCACCTTCGACAGCGCCGGCGACATGAGCCTGCGCGCCGCCGTCATCGCCAACGTGCGCGACGAGTTGCAGACCGAGCAGGGCAAGTACGATGCCGTGTTCACCGAGCTGGCCTGTCATGGCCCTTACAACCTTCATGGTGACTGCAAGCTGGGCGGCAACGGGCGCAAGGTCGGTGTCTGGCAGCTCAAGGAATACGATCGCCTGATCGTCACCGCCGACAGCGGCGCCTCGCATATCACTGCCGGCGGCTCGCTGAACGTGCTGGGCGACAGCCTGACCAATAGCAGCAGCACCATCGCCTCGGCTGGCGACCTGCAGATGCAGCTCGGCAGCCTGGACAACATCGGCTTGGAAACCGGCGAGGTGCACACCACCCGGGTGCTGGTGTCCGGCCGCAAGCCTAGCTACTACTACTATCGGGGCCTGGTATACGGCTTCAACGACAAGCATGCCGGTTCGCGCAACCTCGATACGCTGGAATCGGATCTCAATCGGGTCATCGGCGCCATGGAGCGCGAGTACCTGCCGGCCAATACCGTCGAGCGGGTCAATGTCGACGGGCAGACCTACGCCGCGGTCATCCAGAGCGGCGGCAATGTGCGCGTCGACACCCGCGACGATTTCGACAGCCGGGTCATTCGCCCCAGCTATGCCTACCTCGGCGGCGGCACGCGGGTCGACACCACCACGCCCGGTAGCGATATCGCCACCGCCATCACCCTCAACCCGCAACTACCGCCGGATCTGGCTCAGCAAGCCGTCGACCTGCTGGGGCTGCCGAGTTTCAAGCTGCCCACCGGCCAGAACGGCCTGTTCAGCCTCAACACCAATCCCGATCACCCCTACCTGATCGAGACCGATCCGCAATTCGCCGAGCTGGGCAACTTCCTCAATTCCAGCTACCTGCTCGGCCAGCTCGACTACGACCCCGATCACGCCCAGAAGCTGCTTGGCGACGGCCTCTACGAACAACGCCTGATCCGCGATGCAGTGCTGGCCCGCACCGGCCAGCGCTTCCTGGCCGGGCTGAACAGCGACGAGGCGCAGTTCCGCTACCTGATGGACAACGCCATCGCCAGCCAAGAGGCACTGCAGCTTTCCGTGGGCGTCGGGCTGTCTGCCGAGCAGGTGGCCGCCCTGACCCACGACATCGTGTGGATGGAAGAGCGCGAAGTGAACGGCCAGAAGGTGCTGGCACCCGTGCTCTACCTGGCCCAGGCCGAAGGCCGCCTGGCGCCGAATGGGGCCCTGGTCCAGGGCCGCGACCTGACCCTGATCAGTGGCGGTGGCCTGAGCAACGCCGGCACCCTGCGCGCCTCGGCCAACCTTGGCATCCAGGCCGAATCCATCGGCAATAGCGGGCTTATGCAGGCCAATCAGCGCCTGCAACTGCTGGCCACCGAAAGCATCCGCAACGCCCAGGGCGGCATCATTGCCGGTCGCGACGTCAGCCTGCAGGCCGGCAGCGACATTATCAACGAGCGCAGCGTCGCCACCCACCAGTCCGCCAATGGCAAGGCCTACGAGCACCAGCGGCAGATGGCCGACAGTGCCGCACGTATCGAGGCCGAAGGTGAGCTGAGCATGGCCGCAGGGCGTGACCTGCTCAATGTCGGCGGCGCCCTGTCCGCCGGCGGCGATGCCAAGCTGCAGGCCGGCCAGGATCTGCTGCTTGCCAGCCAGCAAACCGAGAACAGCACCTCGCGCTATTACGACGCGCGCAACTACAACAATCGCCAGCAGATCGACCAGTACGGCAGTGATGTAAAGGTCGGCGGTGACCTGCAGGCCGCCGCCGCGCGCGACATGGCCATCGTCGGTAGCCAGGTCGCGGCAGAGGGCGATATGGCCCTGCAGGCCGGTGGCAGCATGACCATCGCTTCCGCTGCCAATGAGTACCACTACGACGCCAAGCGCAAAGGCGGCGGCAAGAAGGTCGAGGCCGTACAGGACAGCGTCACCCAGATCGCCAGTGAGCTGAGCGCTGGCGGCGACTTCCGCGCGGTGGCCGGCCAGGACATGAACCTGAGCGCCAGTCGCATCGACGCAGGCGGTTCGGCCTACCTCTACAGCGGCGGGCAACTCAACCTGCTGGCTGCGCAGAGCAGTGACTACTCGCTCTACGACAAACAGTCCAAGGGCTCCTTCGGTGCCAAGGCCACGCGCCGTGACGAAGTCACCACCATCCGCCATATCGGCACCGAGATCACCACCGGCCGCGACCTGACCCTGGCCAGCACCGGCGACCAGCTCTATCAGCGCGCGCGCCTGGACAGCGGCGCCGACCTGACACTGCAAAGCGGCGGTGGCATCACCTTCGAAGCGGTGAAGGATCTGGATCAGGAGAGCCACGAGAAGAGCAGCAACAGCCTGGTATGGACCTCCGCCAAAGGCAAGGGCACCACCGACGAAACCCTGCTGCAGACCCAGATGATCGCCCAGGGCGAAATCGCCATCAAAGCGGTGGAAGGCCTGAATATCGACATCAAGGATGTCGACCAGCAGACCGTCACCCAGACCATCGACGCCATGGTCGAAGCCGACCCGCAGCTGGCCTGGCTGAAAGCCGCCGAGCAACGCGGTGACGTTGACTGGCACCGGGTCAAGGAGATTCACGACAGCTTCAAGTACAGCCATTCGGGGTTGGGTGGCGGCGCTGCGATCGTGATCGCCATCATCGTGGCGTATTTCACGGCGGGGGCGGCGAGTGGGTTGGTGGCGAGTGCCGGATCTGCGGCAGGGGCTACAACTGCAGTCGGAACAGGAGGCGCATTGGCTGCAGGAACCGGAGCGTCGCTCGCCGGCGCGGGCTGGGCCAACTTGGCGGCGACTGCGGTACTCACCGGGGCAGCGGGCAATGCGGCAGTCAGCACTATCAACAATCGTGGCAATTTGAGCGCTGTCTACAAAGACATCACCTCTAGCGACGCCGTGAAGGGCTACGCAGTTGCGGGTGTCACGGCGGGCTTGACCGCAGGGCTTTATGACGGTTGGACAGGCACTGAGACTACCAACAGCAGCGCAGGTAATGCAGTAGGCGCCAATACACCGCTGAGCAACTCCGGCACTGTAAGTGTTGCGGGCTCGGGGTCAGGTTTGAGTACCTTGCCAGGCATAGGCCGGTTCGCGGCCAATCAGGCCCTTCAGAACACCACCTCCGCGGCTCTGAGCAAACTCGTCGGCCAGGACGGCAGCTTCAGCGATGCATTGCAGAGCACCTTGGCCAACACCTTTATGGCAGCCGGTTTCAACTGGATTGGCGATAACACGGCTCCAGGCGCCAAGCTGGAACTGGAAGATGGCAGCCTCACCAAAGCGGGCTTGCATGCCGTAATGGGCGGCCTCACCGCCGAAGCTATGGGCGGAGACTTCAAGACTGGTGCACTGGCGGCTGGGGTGAACGAGCTACTGGTCGAGAAGCTGGATGCCCAGTACCAGAAGATGGGCATAGAAGACCGCAAAGCGCTGTTGGTCATGAACTCGCAACTGGTGGGCGTGTTCACCGCTGGGTTGCAGGGTGGAGATGAACAGAGCCTGCAGGTGGCTTCGGCTGTGGCGGGTGGGGCTACTGCATATAACTTCCTTGGCCATGAATCTCGAGAATCAAGAGACAAAGCACGTAAAGAGGTTAGTGAAAATCAAAATGTTGAAGCCGCTTCCAAGCTGATTTCGCTCGAAAAGCAAGATCAGCGGAGCGATTCTTTGTTGGATAAGTACTTGAACGATAAAGGTTCTCTTACTCCCTCAGAGCAAATAGAACTAAATCACTACGTTGGTCTATATTTCGAGGAACAGTCCGCTAAGTACGGAAGTGAAACAGCACAAAACTTGGTAGATGCACTGCTCAACGAGAAAGACACAATTCGTGACTATTCGTATAGCTATGCAGCTGATGAGGACATTAAATCTAGGCAAGCATCTTTCAATAGAGAGCAAAGTAGCGGCTTAGGCAGTATTTTTTGGAGTCGCACAAAAAGCGAAAATGAAGAGATTTATCAAGACGCGGTAGGGCTTGTTAAAAATCATAATGTGCAGCAAGGGCAGGCAAATATTGGCAGTCCGGCGCTTTATGTTATGTCCGGTCCCGTAGGATTAGGAGTTAGAAGCGCCGCAGCTATTAATGGAGCTGGCCAATTTGGTTTCGGCATTGGGCAGCTCGGCGAAGGTCAAGGATGGAATGGAGTTGGAAATATAGCACTCGGCTCGCTGGATATGCTTGGACTGCATATGCCAGTCCGGGGAGTAAGCGGCGCGGCGACATTGCCAGTTCAAAAAAATGCGGCTGATTTTATAAGTGTAGATATTAATAGCGGTTTTGTTTATAAAGCATCCCCCTCAGATTTTGGTACGTCAACTATCGCTGATCGACCGGAGCTGCTAACGATGTGGAACGATGCAATGCGTAGCGCTGCTGGCTCTCTGAGACCAAACGGATATACTCGCTATCTCTCGGCTTTAGAGCGTGGCGAGAGCCCGGATAAAGTCATGCTTGAAAATGCGTTTAAAGCAGTTAATGACCGCTTCTTAAATACGGCCCGTAAAGCTGGAAATGAAATATCAGAAGTGCACCATTGGAATTTCAGCAAGTCTGAGTTTCCGACGCAAATTGTCGACCCTCGGCACCTGGTTCCTATTGACTCTAGGAGGACTCATGAAGAAATTCACAGGGCCACTAGCTCAACTAGAAATATTTGGGTGGGACCTATAGCTCCAGAACATGTTATTAATATTCCTGAGTGGTCAACTCCTCTGCCGCCGCGAGATTAAGTTCTATGAGTTATGTAAAGGTTTTAAAAAAACTTTGTCTGCCCGACGCAGTTGTTGCTCTTGCATCGGGTGAGCTTCAGATGCCTGTAACTGGTTTTGATGCTCCTGCAAAGTGGTTTGGCTACCCTCCAGCTCTAATTCCTATATTGAGTGATAGTTCAGGGCCATCCTATCTCGGGTATTGGAAACATTGGTTTGTAGAGCGCGAAAGCTCCTTCGTTAAGATGTATGTCGACTCTGGTCGGACGCTACTGGAGATTGCGAGAAACTCTGAGCAATTTTTTGGTGTGATAATAATTGATGCAATCTGTCAATTTGATGGTTTGAGCCAAGAGGTAAAGACCTTTGCTGAAGAAGTAGGCGAAGAAACTGGTGGCGTAACGTTATCCGATTATGATCGAGTCTCCCTGGAAACTGGTGATGACTTAAAAGGGCTTCATAGTGTTGAGGTTTTCAAAATAAACACGCCACTGGCAGTTATACAAGATCAGGCCAAGTACACTGGTGCTTTTCCCTGTGCAGTAAATATTGCGAAAGGCTTTTTAAATCATAGCTGTCCGTTTGAGTTGAATAACGGGCAAGCTGAAGCTTTAGTAACTGGGGAATTGCCCAGTTGGTTTGTGTCGCTGGATAAAGAGCGGTTGTTTTATGAATATGTATCTGACTGTGCTTTTGATAAGGCGTGGCTTACATTGAATTCACCCGGTTGGTCTGTCCGGAGTGCGCGGCGTGCTATAAAAGAACTGCAAGCTTATTCGAAGGATGAGGCATTCGATTTGCTTGTTGAGGCATGGTTAGATATTGCAACTGAGGACGCTGGCGGGTACTAGAGTAAAAGGAAAAGAGGAACAGGAAACAGATTTAATGGTACTTACTTAACCCTCCTCAGAGAAAAGGCAATAGAAAAGGGGACTAGAAAAGGGGACAGGACTAGAAAAGGGGACAGATTTATTTTTGGCCGTGGCAATGGCTGAATAAATAAATCTGTCCCCTTTTCTGGTAGGTCAAAAAGGGCCGGTGCAGGTTATCCCTGATGCAATCAGTCCTCCCAAGTTCAGCCAGGTTGAGGACCTGTTTGGGCAGACATTTGAAAGTATCCCGCTGTCGCACCTTCCCAATTGGAAGACTGGTTCACGTGTAAATGATGGGGTGCTGGGCGAGCAACTGGCCCTGCAAACCCTTAACGAGAAAACCGGCCTCAATTTCAAACCTCTGCAAAATACTAGCAACCACGGTTGCGATGGCTGCGCGGTGGCGATCGATGGCGATACGATTACCGTGGTGGTGATGGATGCGAAGTCTTCGGTGAATGGCGTGAGTAAGGCCGGTACGCCGCATGGGGACCCGAGGACGCGGTTGGAGGGTTGGCTGGGTAATAGATCAATTGCCGACTCTGATCCTGCTTTACGCGATGCTTTGCGAGCAGCGTTGGATTCAGGAAAAGCCAAGGTTCAAGGTGTAACAGTCAAAGTCGGTGTTCCCACCCCCAGTAAAACAGGTGTAGCAGAATTTAAGGTGGAACCATGGACCAAGAAGTAATTCAGTGCGAGCGCTCGGGCGTGAACCCGAAATGGCCTTCCTACAAAAGCGTGCTGGGGCGCATAGCCAAGGTGCCACACGTCTCAGATGAATACGAGTTGAATGGCATCCGTGAATATGTTGAGCGCGGCGACGCATTTGCGAAGCCATCAATGCCTGTACCGAATAGTGACAACGTTACGCGTAGTAGCTCCGAATGGATGGCCGTCACACGAGCCCACAAGGTATTGGCAACCGCCCAAGATAACCCACAATGGCTTCTAGAATTGGCCCATTGGTTGCGCTATTACCAAGTAGGAATTTGGCAGTTGTTCTTCTGGGCGGGCCAGTTCGACATTATTGCCAAAGCGGCAGGCAATGATCGACGCCGCCAAAACTACAGCATCCAAACCGCCACCAATATGATGGCCGCCATGGCGATCCTAGGCTGGAAGGATGCCGTCATCCATCAGGGCTATCTCACCCATGCGGCTCTCAATCGTGGGCATCAATTAGTGATTGAGTACGAAGAGCAACACCGCCGCGCCCAAGCCTTTATGATGCGTGTGTTTGCCGATTGGATGGGCGATGTCTCGCATCAATGGCCTGCTTATGCTTACGACGAACCCATCTACGAAGCCTTGTTGGCCAAGTGGCGCACTCCCAGCCCCGACGACCTGATGCCGTGTCTGTTGGCCGCGTGTGACCGCCACACGTGGCAAACCGGCAAAGAGAGCCAGAAGAAGTCCTACGACTTCAATCAGGACTGGCACTTGGAGCGCGTCCCGGTGGAAATTCTCTATATCCTGCGCCTACGCCAGTGGGAAGGTTTAGCCAATCCGCAGAAGATTGATCATCCACTGCTGGCCGCGCCCTTTGACCAATTGCCTCCCGAGCAACCAGTGCCTGAGTTGGACGAGTTGATGCAAGGTGTGCTCAAACGCGCGAGGGAAGACTGGCCACAGTACGATGAAGTGTTGTCGTTGCCAGCATTGAAGAGTTGAAACTTGGAATCGATAGGTTCAGAGTCATTGATTTA